>WBZN01000017.1_pt1 | contig 278826 bp, 231 predicted proteins | sample 5204281 | NCBI WGS metagenome assembly WBZN01 (sample SAMN12344347, study PRJNA552823) | activated sludge metagenome | biome: Activated sludge suspended growth; feature: Nitrification reactor; material: Wastewater; isolation source: activated sludge from nitrification reactor of wastewater...
CGACACGCGGGCTCCAGGTGCCGTTGATTCTGGTGTGCAGGTCGTAGCGGACCCCCGCTACGAGGGTGAGCGAGGGACGTATCTTCCACTCGTCCTGGAGATGGACCCCGAGACGATCTTCTCGTCCTAATTCAGAGACGGCACTGCCGTCGACCGTGTTGTAACGATAATTAACGCCATAACTCAACCGGTTGGCCGAGCCGAATTCGAGGCTGTGTTGTGCCTCTAGGTTGTAGGTATTCGTGGTGAACGACACATTGGGCCCGCCGGTCGCGTTCGTCTGCCGGACAAATTGCGAGAGGAGTGGATGGGTGGCGGAGTCGACGGGAATGTCGTTGACCTGCCACCAGCCGCGCACGGAGAAATTGCGGTACTGGTAATGTACGTCCGTATATCCTTGATTGAATTGGGAACGAGGAATCTGGACGTTTGAAACGGGGCCGTCGAAGCGATTGGTATCGATGAACCCTCCGGCCACGCGCAAGGTGGCGTCACCGGAGAAGTTGTACTGCGTCTGCACGTTGAATTTGTTCGACCGGAAGGCCAGGGCGTCGTTGTGGCGCCATTGTTGATTCTGGTCATGGCCGATGGAGAGACGGTAGTCGAGTTTGCCCGCCGATCCGGCCTGGACGGCGGCACTGGAGATGGTGCCGAGTTCCCCGCCGCCGAACTGCAACGTCGTGCCCTTCATGTCCTGAGCGGATTTCGTGATGATGTTGATCACTCCGTCGAAGGCATTGAAGCCGTAGACGACAGAGGCGGGCCCTTTCAGCACCTCGATGCGTTTAATCTCCGGGAGGGTGACCGGAAGCGATTTCCAGAACACCAGACCTTGGCCGTCGATGTAGATCGAGCGACCGTCCACCATCACGAGAATTTTGTTGGCGAAGAGTTGATTGTCGCCGCGTGCGCTGACATTAAAATCGGCGCCTGTGACCTGCATCACATCCAGCCCGGGCACGCGGCGGAGAATAGTGGGAATGTCGGTTGCGCCTGAGTGCCGGATGTCCTCGTCGGTGATGACGTAGACGTTGGAGGGTGCTTGCGAGATGGGTTGCTCATGGCGAGTGGCGATGCTGACGGTTTCTTCCTCTTTGAGCAGTTCGAGTTCTTCGCTGACCGGTGCTACGGGGGCGGTCAAAGAAGGCGATGTGTCCTGAGCCTGAGCGCCGATGGCCCCGCAGCAGATCAAGAATCCTCCACAGAGGGGAAGAGCAGAGTGTCGCAATCGATCGCTGATCGGTCGTGTCGCCACAGGGCGTCGCTTGGCCGGCGGAGAGGGGGGTGGGGAGTGGTAGACGGTGCCGGGGGGGTGCATCAGAGGGCGCATGGCGTACCGTGGATCCCGGCCCGGCGGTGTCGGGCATGGTTGGACAGAAGACAAGCACGAGGACTATTTGGTTAGAGGTACCCTCACGCAAAATGCATGCTTATGGGATTCTCGGTATGCGGAAAGCCGACGCGTGAATTATGGAGGGGATTCACGCCATTTCGGCAATCTTCGTTAGGCGCGAGGTCGAAAGAGGAACTCGCGGATCGCAGCACGTATCTAGTTGGATACAGGCTGTATGTCTTCGGATACACGGGCCTGACTGGTTTTATTGACGCGTGGACGACCTGGTTTCAAATCTTGAAGCCGCGGTGAAAAAGGGCGGCCATTCTGCGACTCCAGGTTTTGGAGGAGATCCTCAATCGCCGATGAGATGAGGCCAGCCATCGTCGTGCCGGACGTCCAATAGGCAGCATCGCGCATGCGTTCCAGGAGCTCGGTCGGCAGGCTGACTGTCATACGTTGGCGTTTCTGGGATCGCAGATAGATAAATCGATTCATGGTACCACTCCTTTGCACGAGACCACTGATGTTGATCGCTGACCCCGGGGCCTGTGCCATGTCGATGCGCGAGTTCGCGGCGCAGGGATATGGCCGTTGTCATGAGGTTCACCGCTGCGGCGGGGCGGCGTCTTTCCATACGGCAACAATCAAGAGAGCCAACATGCCACTGACTCCGATCAGGAGACCACCCATGACGAGTTCCATGTCAGGCTCCTTTCTGTACTGAGTAAATATTTCCGATTACCTCAAGAATGGAACAATCCCTGTACACCCCTGGAAGTAGCAACAGCCGTGCCGTGCGCGCCTGAGAAAGAGACTCCGCCGATTCCTCCCAACCTTTTGAGAATTTCTGCATTGGCAAAGCGGTCCGGCAAGAACTGTTGCCGTTTTCCGTGGGCGCCTCGCGCATCGCGCCTGTATCGGATTTCATTCACTGCGTATCAGATTGGATAAGGGCACGGAAGTAATACGGGAAGAATTCCTACGTCGGCAGGTACACTCCGGATTGATTCAAGAGGTGGTGAAGCATTCGCTCCAACGACTGTTTATCCTCCCCATGTGTTATCAGGTCGAGCAGGCAGGCAATGGCGTCGTACCAGAGGCCGGACTCGGAATAGCGATAAATCGCGTCACGATCGCAAGAGGTCCAGGTGCATGGCATGCCCAGTGAGCAGGCTTCACTAAAGGGAAGCCGTTCGATGGTTCCGCCTGCGACAATGTCCCGCGAAGGTTCATCCGGGTCCACGACCAATGTGACAAACCATCGGTAGGATTCCTGCTCCCTGAGTTCAATTCCATATTCCCGAGGCCTGGTACAGTGAATGCCTGCATGAAGAGGTGAGGGAAGCGCGCGTTCAAGAATAGGCCGAATTCCGCGGGAGTCCACCACTGTCACGGTCATGGCGTGAGCGGTGGGCAGAGACAGGTACCAACAGAGTGACGGATCGCCTTTGATGGTGAAGGCGACATGATCCGGGACCAAGGCGATCAACAGGGGAACTCCGGACTCGGCGCCCCGGCTCTGCCCGCCGATGCGCGCACGTGGCCCATGGTCCTTTCGCGGTTTATAGAGGGGCAGAGGCGAGTCCGAATCCTTGACGAGATCGGTCGCGCGCCCCTCCGGAAGTGTCGGCGACAATCCGACGGCGCTGCGCCAGGATATCGGCCACGTCATGGCCACGATAACCAACAGGGTGACTCTGAGGTACAACATCTTGTGTCGGTCAGCCGATGGACGGACTCGCGTAACCTCTCAGCGCCGGCCGGCATGGGCTTGTGCAAGATCCCATTCGGCCACGCCATGCAAGCCGACTTGCTTGAGCAAGGCGGCCCGCTGTTTTCGCAGACCCGTATCGCCAGGATCGGAGGCAATGAGATCGCACAGGCAGGCCATGGCATCGTACCAGAAACCCGTGGCGGCACTCGTCCTCACCGCTTCCTGGGTGCAGCTGGTCGTGGCGCCCAATACCATACACTCGCTGAACTCACAGCGTTCGATCATTCCGCCGGTCACGATATCGCGTGAGGGCGAATTCTCATCCTTGATTACGGAGATATACCACCGGTATTGGATGTGTGCCTGAAGCGTGAAGCCGAGTTCCTCAAGGTTGACGGCGTGAACACCGGCTTGGTTCGGGGGCGTGATGACCTGTTCAACCAGCGCGCGAATCGATCGCTCATCGATCAGAGTGAATTTAATCGGCAACGCGGTCTGCTTGGAAAGGAACCAGTTGAGAACGGGATGTTGCTTGACGGTGATGCCGACGTGGTCGGGAACGAGCGCGGCAATAGCAGGGTCTTCTCCTTCGCTGCCTCTCAAAGTCCCACCGATGCGAGCTCTGGGCATCACTTGTTGAGGTGCCTGGTACATCGGAATTTCCGGTTGTACGTCAGGTCTCGCCTCGCTGCTGCTCGCGAACAGGGCGATGAGCATCCCCGTTGTGCCGACCTTCCCGGCTATACACAAGCACGTCCGCAACAAGGGCAGAGGCCAAGCGTACCCTTCAGTGCAGGTTGAAAACCCGAGCGAAGCGAGAACGCTCTTGGCGAACTGTTTCAACATCCTGCTAGAGCCAATTGTTCAATAAGAGAAACGCCGACCAATACGCCGGATGTTCATAGAGCCGGCCGGACAGTACCTTCAGCTGTGCCATTCGCAACGCGTGTGCCTTGGAGATCGATGAGTCTCGCAATTGACGATAAAATTCTGATACCAGTTCCGACGACGCTTCATCGTTAATGAACCAGAGGGTTGCGAGGGCACTCCTCGCCCCGGCCTTCACCGCAATGCCGGCAAGCCCGAGTGCGGCACGGTCGTCGCCGATACCGGTCTGGCAGGCACTTAACGTCAGGAGCTCCAAGGGATCTTGGCGAAAGCGAAGCAGCCCCACCAGCCGCTCCAACTGCGTCATGGTCAGCCGATCGTCGAACGTCAGCAAAAATGATTCATTCACGTCCGCGGCAAACCGGCCGTGCGTGGCAATGTGGAGAATGTTGTAGCGGCCGTCCTTCAGTTCCCCTTCCAAGCGTGGCGTGACAAAGTTGCTGTCGAGGAGTTGCTCTCCCGTGAATACTGAGTTGAGGTGAGCCATTTCTTCAGCGACATGCGGGAGGGGAGGAAAACCCTGCACCGCCTGAGTCAAACCGCTGGAGAGCAGGTGGGCTTTGGTTCGGTTGATGGGGCGAGGGTCAGTCAAATCGAGGCCGGGGGTCATTGCGACGGCATACTGTGCGATGAGGAATTGGGTTCCGTCATGGAGAGCCGACATGGGAATGGTGCGCAGCGGTCCGTCCGGGACAAAGACCAGCGTGTTGACCTTGAGTTTGCGGAGGTCCTCGAGAAGTGGCCGGAGCAACCAGTCATAGAGTTGCTGCGCATGGGGCAGGTACTCGCGGGTCGTCCGCTTTTCAAGCATGCGGCGGAAGCTGCGTATCTCAGCGGTCAGCGCCGCCGCCGTCACCGGAACGGAGTGTCGTCTGAGGCCGTCGGGAAAGCTCACGAGCAGTTCGGTGCGATCACTGAAGATGATCGGGTAAATGATGGCCGTCTCAGGGGACACGGCATCCAGTTTGGTCACTCGAGCCTGCATCTGGTCCACGCAATCATCGCGAAAATAATCACGGAGCTCGGCGGCTTTGTAGGCCTCGATCGCATCGCGCGCCGCTTTCAGATACAAGCCGGATTCAGAGTCCTCTGTCATCAGGGCCGCCCGTTGTAGCAGTAGATCGGCCAATTCAAAATAGAGCGAACGAATCGATTGACGGGTAGGATCGAGCAAGCCGTGCGAACTGAACGCCACTTCGGCGCGGATCGGTTGCAGGGTGGCCGCCGCTTCTTGATAGGCCGACAATGCGCGATCGAGATGGCCCTGACGGGTGAGGAGACGACCACTTTGCCATTGCCACCGGTAGAGTGATTCCGGTGCGCCGGTAGACTGCGCCGCAAAGACGGCTCGCCGGGTGAGTTGGAGGGCTTCATCTAAGCGGTGCTCCCCCTCATAGAGATGTCCGAGGTGCCCGTAGGCATAGGAGGCGAGGCGCTGACCGCCGGACTCCTCCGCCATCGCTGCCGCCTCTTGCAGCAGCGCGGCGGATCGTTTGAGCCAGCGCGCACGCTCATCCGGCTGATCCGCCGCCAGGTCGCGATACCCTAATGCCAGATTGATAAGCCCATCGGCCTTGTTGTGGGAAGCGGTAGTCGCTGACAGCCGGTCGGCGGCCTCATTCAAGGACGCCGCCGCCCCATCAAATCGTTTCAACTGCATCGCCACCCGCGCGGCGTTAACGCGGGCGCGGACGAACAGGTCGCGCACAGCCTCCTCCGCCGCGCCTGTCGCGCTGTCTTGAAATGCGGTAAGGGCTTCAGGAAAACGGCCTTGCAACGCCAGGACAATGCCAAGGTCGTTCCGGAGCGCCGCCGAAAGCGACCCGAGGTTCTTGGTGCGCGCGATCGCTTCGGCTTGCGACAGATAGTCCGCGGCAGTGCCGTATTGATGGCTTGTCACATACGTTTTTCCCAACTCAGAGAGGGTAAGCGCCAGCCATTGTGGGTCGCCGATTCGACGCGCGAGTTGCAAGGCCAATTCCTGTTGCAGGAAGGCTTGGTTTACATGCCCCAATGCTCGTGCTGCATAGGCGGCATGGAAGAGTGCCTGAAGATGTCTCTTCGCCTGGCCGGCTTGGTCGTAGAGTTCCGCGGCTGCCTTCCAATCGACAAGCGCCCGATCCAAATTACCCTGCTCTGCGGCGGAAAGACCTCGTTGCATCAGCACATCGGCCGTCGGACCGGTCTCCGCGGCGGATGCCGTCGTGCCGCAGAGCAGAAGTATGAGCCAGAATGTCAGCGCCGGCTGCAGTGAAACGCGAAGCGGAGATGTCATGTCATACTCCTTCCACCGCAGTGAGAACGGTTACAGCGCCTGCACGACGAATTGGAGGTGGATACCGTGATCCTGCAAGTTACCCTCGCCGCCTCGGACGTGATTGAGTTGCTGGCCCCAGTAGACTTCGAAGCGTGCCCGTTCCTGAGGCAGAACGGTCCAACGCAATCCGACTCCCACACTCGCCAACGTCTGAGGGTCGGGGGTATGCCCTTTGGCGTTCCAGGCCCGTCCGAAATCGACGAATTGTGCGAACTGCAGCCGGTCCTCGCCGGACGCGAACCGGAGCAGGGGCACGCGCGATTCAACTGACGCCAGCACGGCATCGTCCCGGACGAGGGTGTTTTCCCGATAGCCGCGCACGCTGAAGCGTCCGCCGACGGGCATTTGTTCGAGCGGAAAGAGCCGGTCGTTGGCGATCTGCGCGGCCACGCGTCCCAGCAACTGGATGCCCCACCAGTCCTCGATCCGTTTGACCGCCTGGGCTTGACCCAACCAGGACACAAATTGACCGTCCGGCAGAGGTCCGCTGTTGACGGTGGCGCCCAGGACGTTCAATCCGACGCTGAATCGGGACAAGGCGGCAAACACAAAGGATGGAGATCGATGGGTATATTCCTGGCTGAATCGGAGTGCGCTGACGGTGGCCACCCCGGTCGTGGAAGACCCGGGAATAAAGAGCGACGGCAACCCCGGCACGTCGAACGCAGACGTCGTCTTCAGATAGAGATGTTCGCCGCCGAGAGAGAGCGCGACCTCGTCGCTGACGGTGCGGTAGACAGGTTGACGTACCGCGATCCCGATGATTTCGGAGTCCACATTCAGATCCAAAGAGCGAAAAGGATTCTCGACGACCAGAAAAGCATTGCGCCGATAGTAGGCCGTGAGGGTCGTTTCGTAGGCGTTGAGCGGCACACTATAGGACGTATCGATGATGGGGTTCACGCCGTGCGATCGCCCGTAGGTGAAGACAAATTGGTCGCCGTGACCCGTCACATTCTGGTGCGCCACTGTCGCCAGGCCGCGCTCAGCGCCGACCACCGGTGTTTGATAGTTGTTGAACTCCAGCCAGGCCTTGAAGGGGTTGGCATCGGTGACCCGCAGATTCAAGACGCTTTCGCCACGAGCGTCTCCCGGTCTCAGTTCGGCATTGATCCGTTCGATGCGCGGATCCTGCTGCAGTAGTTGGATGCGTTCCTGGAGAGGCTGAATGCTGACGGGAGTGCCAACGCCGCGCGCCACACGATCCCGTAGGTACGAACTGCGAAACCATTGGTTGCCTTCGACGTCGATTCGGGCGAGGGCGCCTTCGACGATCTCAATGACGATGGTCCCGAAGGTGACATCCTGATCGGGAATGATGGCGCCGGACGTGAGATACCCTCTGTTCACATACAGGAGAGTGAGGGCCAGGCGAACCCGCTCCAGATCTTCCGTGGTCAGTTCACGATTGCGATAGGGGGCGATGACGTCAGCGAGCTCTGCCTCAGAAAACACGGTGCTGCCGGTGACGTGAATGTCATGAACGAACACTCGAACGGATCCCAATCGGTTCTCGAACGGCTTGTGCGGGGCGGGTGACACCTCCGGAAGGATGCGGCTCGGGGGTGGTGTGTCCGGCGCCTTGAACTCTTCCCTCAACGGCGCAGGAGGTTTCCCCGACCGGCCGGTCGGATCAAAAACAGGAGGCAGGGGCGGCGCAATTTGTGCTGTGGCTGAAACTCCCATGAGGCAGATGCTCATCGAAACGCCCAGGCACACAAGTCGGATATGAAAGATCCCACAATGCAATTCGGCTCCCTCTTCGCCTGTGCGCGAGGCTCACAAGGTCAGGAGCGGCAATCTGCAGGCCAGTCATTGGCCCTAAGTTGTGGTAACGGACCGAGCTGGCCCACCGGTTGTTCCGAGCGTAGCTGCGTCCCATGCGCAGACTCAGCAGGGGCGCTTGTGGGCAGCTGTGCCGACGGCGTGAAAGCTTCGTCGGCAATCAGCAGAGGGCTCATGAGCCAGCCGCCCGGTTCTGCGGGCAGGGCATCTCTTCCCGCGATCACAAAACTGCTCAGCTGTCCACCGGCCTGCGCGGCGCAGCGTTGCCGCAAGAGATGTTGCCCTTGCAGCGGTTGTTGCGGCAGGGTGGCTAAGCTGCCGCTCAAACTGGATACGGGCGATTGAATGTTCACCGCACCGCTCAAGCCGAATTGTGACGAGGCGCTGATGACGCTGGTCGGATCGGCCAGGAATGTGCCCGCGATAATGTTGATGTTGCCCCCTTGGCCCTGTACGGCTTGGGCAAGAATGTGACTGTTCTGGAGCGTCACGACTGCCGGATCGAGCGTGATGTTCCCGCCGGATGTATCGGGGCCGCCCTGGACAGAGGTGCTGAGTCGACCGTTGATGAATCGAATCGAGTCGATCGCTTGAATAAAGATATTCCCTCCGCTGGCCCGGTTGGCTTCCGTCGTGATGGACGAGCTTTGACCGAGGAATCGAGGCCCGGCGTTGATGGTAATGTTGCCGGCATTACCAAGACCTGTGCTGCTGGCGGAAAGGAGTGCCCCGTCGCTCACCGTAACGGATTCAGTTGCGTTCAGCGTGACGTTGCCGCCGCTCCGAGTTCCTCTGGAAAGGGCGGAAATTCCACCGCCCTCCACCAGGATGTTTCCAGCCGTCAGATCGATATTGCCGCTGTGCTCCTGGCCGTTCACGGACTGTGGCCGCAAGTCCGTTACATTGGCGGATATATTCGTGTTGCGCAGTTCCAGTGAACCCCGCGCGCGGATCTCGATTCTGCCCCCGAGACCAATGGTGCTCGTGTCGGTCGATATATCGGTTCCTGTCAGACGGATGGTCGTGGAAGGAGGGTAGGGAACATCGTCAGGGATGGGCCCGCTCACGCCGGTGATACTGATCATCCCCGCACCGCCGGTGCTGCCGCTGCTGCTGGAAATCACCACTCTGGCCGGATCGGCGACATCCAATATCCTGGGTGCCGCCAGCGTTCCTCCCGGTCTGTTTCCGGGCCTGGTGGTCAAGAAATCCGAGTGCAGCTCAATGCGGTTGGCAATCCGATTCCCTTGCGTGGGGGCAATGATCCCTCCCCCGGTGATGTCCAAGGTCTTGGCAGACATGAGCAGGCTGCCCTGGACACTCCGGCCGTCCGTGAACACCGTGCCCGCCTCCCCTGCGCCCGCGACATCGATCAATCGTCCCTGAGAATCCAGGACGTTCGTCACATTGTTTACTTGTGAGTTCACGACGGAATGGTCGAGGATGATAGTGTCGCCTCTGATTCTTAGATACCCCGGTAACCCTTCGTGCAGCGCTTCGACCGTGACTTCCGAATTGGTCAACTTCACCGTACCGGTGGGCGCATCCGGGTACGGGGCATCCCAAACAGCGCCGAATGAAAAATAGTGATCCTTGATGATCTTGGTGATGCCGGCTTGAGCCCGCCCATGTCCCGTATTCGCGATCAGGGAGTTATCGGCTGTGAAGGAATGTTCGGCTCGTAACCAGATCTCGCCTGCACTCGGGCCGCCCTGACAGAGCGGACATGACCCAATGTCCGATACCTCGGCATTGGCCTTGATCGTACTGTCTTTCAAGACAATATCCCGCCCCATGATATCGATACGGCTGAAGCCCTGGTTTTGCGCGGGTTGCCCATTGGGTTTATTGTCGTTGATGGTGAAGTCTTGGGTCGTGACGGAGACGCCGGAATCGATCAACGATGCCTGCCCATTGGTCCTCATCATCACGATTCCACCCGGCGCATTGCCGATGGCCTCGGAATGGATATCCGTGCCTCCTAAGTCAAACTCTCGCGCGAAATAGTAGGTAATGGCTCTGTTGGGCTCAGAATCAGGGGCCGTGACGTGTCTGTAGAGTCGAGTACTCGGAGGGGTAACGCCGGGAATACCTTGAAGCGTAATATAACCGGCCTGGCCTCCGACACATTGACCGCCGCAGTGACTATCACTTGAAATCAGGACTCGTCCGTCCGGACCGGATTGGGTTTTCAGGGTATCCACATTCAGCGTGATCGCCCCGGCATCTGCGCCGCCTGTGGTATCTGCCCGTACGGCGGTCCCGTTTGCCAACTCCACCCGTTGGGCCGTCATTACAATGTTCCCGGGAACGACCGTGGGGTTGGCGGCATTGCTCACACCAGTCACGATATGGGTATGACTCAATAGCACAGCGTCAGCCGGCCCTTCCGTCTTTCCCGTGATGGTTATAGTTCCGGCTCCGCCCTGGCCCGTACTGGTGCTCGCAATGGTCACCGGTGCGGCGCCGCTGAGCGGAGTGCCATCGATGCTGACATTGCTTCGCAGGGTGCCGACCTCAAAGCTGATATTCCCCGCCGTTCCGTCGATGGCGGAGGTGAGGACATTCGAGCCCTGCGAGAGATTCACATCGTCCGCCTGGACAGAGAGTCCTCCTACTGCCGGGATGGAAGGCGTGGCATCCGAGGCGGTTGCTGTCGCACGCGCCTCAAGGCGGGCGTTCTCCATCGTGAATTGACCGCCCCGAATCACGATTCGTCCTGCGGTAGGGGCGCTCGTATGAACGGCGGCCCCTTGGGCGAGTGAAATAGTTCCGAGCGATGCAAACCCGTTCAACGTGGGATCGGTGGGCGTTGCCGTTGCCGCATTCGTCAACACCTCGCCGACTGAAGCGACTGCGATAAGGGTGATTTGCCCGCCGGGGGCTGAAAGCCGGGCCGGCTGAACGGTGGCCTGTGCGAACGTCCCTCCCTGAACGGTGATGTCCCCTCCGATCAACGAGAGGTCCTGCCCTTCCGAGACCGTCAGTTGCCCGCCTTGCACGGTGATGGCGCCAGGGTTTGATCCCAAAAACCCAAACGCGGATACCGGCGCGCTGGAGAGTGACGTGTCGTGTGAGCCGGGAACTGCCTTGAATGTCGCCCCGTCCGTCAAACGCAGGTAGTCCGCCGTCGTGAGGCTCACGGATCCTCCAACATTCAAAGACGCAGTCGGACCGAACAAGATTCCGGCCGGGTTCATCAGGAACAGATTGGCATTGCCGAATCCGGTCGTTTGGAGGGTGCCGAAGATGTTGGAGGGATTGCCGCCCGTGACGCGGCCCAGAATGTTGGACGTAGCAAGGCCGGAGTCGTTGAAGAAATTGGCGATGTGGCTGGTCGGAACGTTGAATTCTCCGAAGCTATGAAAGAGATTACTCCCTGCTCGCGTTCCGGCGGTGATGTCATATTGCAGGGAGTTTGCGGGAGACTTGCTGACTTGGGTGTTCAGGCCTGAGGACGTAATCGGCGGGGTGACTTGAGCGTGGATTGTGTGCGGCAGACCGAGGGGAATCAGCCACCAGCAGGCGAACATAGTCGCGCACACACTGGGCAGCCGTGTTGGGCCGACGGCGAAAAGTCTGCTGCCCCCCATGGTGTTCATGGCAATGGTGCATCTCAGGTGCAAGCGGTCAGGATCCGCAACAGTCTCCCGGGCCCACTTCCGAACGGTGCAGGGCGACTTGAGTCATGCCGTTTTCGCCATGCTCCACGTGATCGCCAGGCGGCAGAGGCCCATCACGGAAGTCCAGGGAAATGCTCTCGCTCAGCACTTCGGCACGAGCCTCTCTTCCTGCCGTGTAGAGCCGTTGTCACTGCCCGCGCATGACTCCGACACCCTGCCGTGACCGGCTCTCGGGTTATGTCGAAGAGCTGTGGTTCTTGGATATCTCTTTGAGTGCGCGAGACTCACCGCGACGATCCATTCCCTCCGAATCGGTCGCTCTTGACCGAAGAGGGCGTGGATTCATCCAAATGCGTCCTGCAGCTGCGAGAAGGAAGACGACCCCGAGTAGGAGAAAAAGAAGCACGAGCATGTTGACCTCATGGATCCGCTGTTCTCCCGCTGGTGTGACTTCCTAGGTAAGCTCCATCTGCCTCGTGGATGCGCAAAGGTTGTGCCATGGTGGGCGGGGGAGGCATCGGTCAATTTCGATGTCAAGTTGCGTAGTGATTCTGACGACATCCGATATCACTCGCACTCCCCTTCTTGAGGAGTAGATGTACGTACTGCCGCGAGGTGTATCGAATAGGATGCGATGCCGTATCCGATCCGATACGAAATGATTGTTGCAATGAACGCGTATAGACACCGCTCAGATGGGAGAACGATGTAGGAAGATGAGAAGGGCCAACAGGAGGAGCGTGGGTTACGTTGCCGGCCTGGAGAGAGGTTGCCGCGTCTCCCGTGATGGCGGAGACGCGGCAGATGGCGTGGAGAAGGCGGTATGATCAGCGCTGGATGGGCACGATCCAGGAGGCCGTGTCATGCGGTTGCTCATGGTCGACAACCGGCGACAGGAAACCGGCTCTCTGCCACGCCGAAAGGGCACGAGCACAATTCGATCAACGCTGTTCTCTCGACGGCATCGATCCATGGTGATGGAGGAAGCAACCGTCATGCCGTCGATGTTTGAAGATGAAGCCATCGCGGCACATCAGGAAATAACGATCGGGGCCGGCAGGAACAAGCGGGACTCAGTAATTGAACCGCAACGACAGTGAGCCGACATGAACCATGCTGTCGTATCGGCCATTGACGGTTGGGTTCTGGTTGCCCGCGATCGTGCGTACTTCATACAGACCGGCTTGATACGCGAGATCGATGGCGAACAATTTCGGTTTCAGCGGGCCGATCCCCAGTTTGCCGCAACGCACCAGCCCGAGGAACGAACCGTTTTCATGGCAGGCCAACCCGATTCCGACGGAGGGGATGTGGGTATTGGCTGAGGGGACTCCCGGATTAAAGGTGCGATCGGGTATTTGTGCCTGCTGGTTCATGTAGCCGGCCCGCAGGGCAATGTCCCAATCCGGCATCGAGGCCAGGCGCAGCCATCGGTATTCGGTGCCGATCATGACGGTATAGGTGCTCTGCCAATTTTGCGGAAACGGTAACAGGGCGCCGTTCGTCAAATGGACATCGAGGTTCCGGTTGGATTTCCATCCCGTGTAGTCCACATCGAATTCCAGTTTCCATTCGCGCTCGGACGTACGAACCGGCCAGATGCCGATGCCGCCGGAGAAGACTTGCGGCAGAACGAAGGTGGCTGTGGCGCCGGCGACTGAGGCGCCGTTGGCGAGAAAGTTGCCCGTGAGATGAAAGGTGGCTTGACTGCGATAGACCATGCCGATGTTCACGAGTGGTTTTCCGTCGCTGTTGCGGAAGGGCGTGTACAGGAGGCTGACGTTAAACCCTGCCGTGGTGTCACTTCCGTTGATTTCCATCAGGGAGCCGGCCGGGATGCCCAGCCCGCCGGGCCAGATGGATTTCTGTTCGAGATGGCCTTCTCCGAAGAGCCCGGAGAAGGTGTAAATATCCGCGCCCACCCCGAAGGAGAGCTGATCGTTCAGTTTGTAGGCGATGGTGGGTTTGATGTCGAGCAACGGCAAGGTGGTAAAGGTGATGGCCGTGCGAAACGGCCCATCGTTGGGGTATCTGGTCAATGAACCGAACGGATTGTTCATCCCGATACCGGCGGTGAAATTCCCGAGCGCCGACAGTCCGAGGTCCTTGAGATTCGCGACCAGGTATACGTGGCCGGGAGGGGGCCAGGCCACGCTTCCGTTGCGATCGCCTGTCGTTTGTGCGCCGGTCGGGCTCGAGAACTGGGTGGTGCCTCCGATGAGCGTGGTTCCGAATAGGGTTTGGAACCCATGCAGTTGGGTCATGCCGGCGGGGTTGTAATGAAGCGCGGAAGGGTCATCGGCCTGGGCGACGAAGGCGTTTCCCATGGCGGCGGCGGCGGCGGACTGGCCCTGGAGCCGTGGCGTTTGTGCGTTGGCGGAAGCGGCAGCGAGAACGAATCCGGCGGCCGAACACAATAGGCAGAGAAGCAGGGCGCGGCGGAATCGCTGAGCGAGAGGCATGGGGTTACCGTCCTATCGAAGACTCGGATTGACCGGAGCCGGTGATGAACCAACGATCGACGATTTGCCGGAGTCTGGCTCCATCGAAAGGCTTCAGGAGGTAATCTTGAGCGCCGGATTCCACTGCCGCCATGGCACGATCCAGCGCCTCCACGGCCGTCATCATGACCACCGGCAACGTGGGGTGGGTGGGACGCAACTGTCGCAGGACTTCAAACCCGTCCAATTCCGGCAGGGCGATATCAAGCAACACTCCATCGACCGTGGTCTCCGCCAGCATGCGTAATGCGGCGCGACCGTCCGCCGCGGTGCAGACGTGAACGCCTTCCGCCTCCAAACGATCCCGCAGCAGGTCGCAAATGTCAGGATCGTCGTCGACGACCAACACCGTGCGGCGAACGACGGGCAATTGGCCGGCGGGAGATGGTTCGCGCGAATGCAGGGGGAGGGTGAAGGTAAACTCCGTTCCCTGATCCACCTCGCTACGAACCGTGATGCTGCCGCCGTGCAGATCGACCAAATCTTTGACGATCGCCAACCCGAGTCCCAATCCCTTGGTTTGGCTTCGCTCTTCTTGCTGCACTCTGAAGAACGGATCAAAGAGTTTGGGCAGTGCATCCGAAGGGATACCCTGGCCGTTATCACGGATGACGATACGAGCCATGTCGTGCGTATCGACCGAAAGCTCCACCGCGACCTGTCCCCCGTCAGGAGTGTACTTGATAGCATTATCCAATAAATTCGTCAAAATCTGGCTGAGCCGGTCTTGATCCGCCCACACCAGCAGTTCGGGATCCGGACTCTGAAGTTCGATGTTGAGATGCTTAGTGATGGCCAGCGGCAGGAGTTGTTCGATCACGTCGCTCACGAGCGTCGGAAGGCAAACCTGTTCGAAGGAGAGTACGAGTTTACCGGCCTCGACACGCGAGAGGTCCAGCAGGTCGGTGATCATGCGGGCAAGTCTGGTGCCGTTGGCTTTGATGCGGGTGAGGTACTGCTCCTGCTTCATATTGAGGGAACCGACGAGTCCCTCGAGCATATTGTCCGCGAAGCCGACGATACTGGTGAGCGGCGTTCGAAGCTCGTGGGACACATGGGCAAGAAATTTCGATTTGAGCCGATCCATCTGCTTGAGTTGCGCATTGGCGGCTTCCAACTCCGCCGTCCGCTCGCGCACTCGAGCCTCCAGACCGGCATTCAACGATTCGATTTCACGATAGGCCTGGGCATTGTCCAGGGCGATGGCGACCTGGCTGGCGAGGGTGACCAGGACATCGAGATCGTCTTGGGTCAGGGCTTGATTGTGTGTGCGGTCGACCGAGAGGGAGCCGATGACGGCATCTTGAGTTTTGAGGGGAACGGTAATGAAAGATTTTACATTGACCATCGCGATCAATTTTTGATCGAACGGGTGCAGCCGGTCCCAGATTTCGTGAATGTTGTTCGTCAGCACGGGTTCGCCGCGCAGGAACACGGTCCCTTCGACACTGTTGGGGTCGGTAACGGGCACTTCCTGCGTCCGCAGAAAATCGGCAACCTCTTGCGGCATGCCACGCACTCGAAAGTCGTGCGACACGTTCCTCGTGCGATCGAACTGCGTGATCATGGCGCGATCGTAGTGCAATTCACGGACGATCGTCTCTAACACATTGGTCAGCAACTCTTCCCGATCGAAGGTCGAACTGAACAACAGTCCTGCGCGGTGAAGTGTCGTCAGGTCGTTAATTTTTCGGCGTAAGGTCACGGCGGTACTCTGTTGCTCGAGGTAGGCCTCGCGCAATTCCTCGTGCCGCGCATCGACGACCTGCTCCTGATCCTTGATCAACCGTTGCAGCGGTTTGGCGGCTTGTCGCATGTGATTGGTGATCATCCACCACAACAGCGATGCTGGAACAGCCGCCAGCCCCAGCGCTTCCACCGTCGGCACGTCAGGCCGGCGAAGATGCAGGTAGGTGAAGGTGCCTCCCGCGACGAGCATCCACATGGCGAGCGGCACGGAACTGCGGACTTGCGGCGTCCATGTGAATTCCCATTCGCAATAGGGATCGCCGTTGGCGGTGCAGGAGAGGTCCCTGACCGTGGCGGCCGGTGTACCGTGCAGTTGCGTCTGTACCCGCGCAATGCTGCTCTTGCAGGAGAGGCAGATTACATCCACGCACCGCTTCCGGTAGGGGCCGAATTGCACAAGGGCCCGATCGGTGAATGTCATGCGGAGAACCGCCGAACGTCTGGTCACCCGGCCGACCTCGAACTCCAACACGCCCCGGACATACTTGCTGCCGAAATAGGGCCACATCTTGTAGAGCTGCGGGGTCGAAAACGGGCGACAGAGAATTTGGATCAGAGGGGGGACTTTCCTGTCCGTTCCCACGTTGACATGAAATTGAGGATCCCCGGACAGATGTTCGCAGAACTCCCTGAGGTAACAGACGAATTCGTAGGAATAACTATTCCAGATATTGCGAAGCGAGTCGGGGGTGACGTGGTAAGTGCGGTCCGGAAGGCGGGCGTTGAGAAGGCGGCACAGTTCATCCAGCGCTTGTTCGGCAGCCTCCGTCCCGGCGGTGCGACTGAGATAGTCGAACATGTAGTCTACGTTGGACTGAACGACGACTCCGCTGATGTCGCTGATCTTTTCGCCCTGGTCGTTGAGACCGAATGGGCGAAACTCCATGAACGGCCGTTCGAGAATGGAATGTTCTTTGGAGAGAAGGTCGGTCATACGGAAGCCGCCCGATTCGGTCTATGCCGCGTGACGGAGGAGTGCCCTGGCGGCCAGATCATAACGTACCCGTCCTCGGGAGGCGAGGCCCTCCGTGCAGCGTTGTGTCTGCCGGCGCGCGCCCGGTTCCCTGGCGGTGATCCGTTATTCAAGATCCCGGCAGGCCGGGGCATCATGTATGACCAAACGGTCGAGATCACAGGTCTTCAAGTATTCGATGATGGCCCAGCGATCAGCGATCGGTATCGCACATCCTAGTACACCGGGTTCCGTCACCCCGGACCCACAGTCAGCCCCTTTGAATTCATGCCCTTCCATGCTGTTGCCCGGCAGCTGAGTTTTAAACTCAAATCCTACCAATGGATCGCGGAAGGTCGGAGAATCGTTGCATTCCGAGACGACGAACCCGACCTTTACTGGATCGAATTCCATGTTCGGACTGAGATAGAAGCACGCCGGCCGTTCCTTAACCGGAGAGAGCAATGCGTAAAGGTTGGGAACGGACCCATTGTGCAGGAATGGAGCGGTTGCCCAGACGGCGAGATGCGGGCGCGCGATGTATTGGGCCTTGTCACGCCATGTGTTGGTGAGATGCTGGTACTCAGGGTCGCTCCCCGCGCCGTTGAGGGTCATCAATTCCGTGGTCACCCACTGGGACGCATCTTTGGCCGAGAGTCGGCCCAACCCAAGACGTTCGAGATCGACGGTACGTCGGGAAAAATTCTCCAGATACAGGCTGTCGGTGCCGACCTCTTTTTGAGGGATCATCGTGACGTGCAGGCTCGGGCCGTTTGGATTCGGCGAATCGAGCTTCGTGGCGACATGGCAATGGGCGCAGAGATTCGGCAGGCCCTTGAGCTTGTTGCCGTGATAGAGATCTTTTCCTCTTCCAGCCAACTCTCGATTGATCGGAGGAAAACTTGCCGGCCATCTGGGCGGGTGCAGCCGTTTCGCAAGGTCCTCCAATGTTTTCAGTGAGGCCACATCGACCGACGACCGGAAGATCTCCTGCTTTTCTGAAGGAGTGTGCGGAGAGGTTCTTGTCCAGGAGAAGAGTGCTGCGTTTACCCCGATGACTTGGGCGATATTTCTGGCGAGAGGATGTTGAATCGACCCGGCCCACTGCACCCAGTCGTATTCCCATACACCCCAGAGAGGCGGAATGCTCACCGGCGCGTTGGCAGGCCTGAGGTTATCCGGATTGAGCGGCGAGAAGACTGTATTGCCGCCACGCCCGAGCGCATCGAACCGTCCAGGCCCCCACAGTGCTGGTGAGGCATCTCTCCCGCCTCTCGCGACCAGATCTTTCATGACTCGGGAAAATTGTGTGGCTAAGGTAGCGATATTCTCTTGAGTCAGCGGCTGTCCACGGCGGTGTAAGACGCGAGCTGCGAAGGCCTGGAATTTATCGGGCGCTTTCAACTCTCCCAGACTCTCCAGCAGTATCTGCAGAAAGCGCTGGTTGTATTGGAGGGACGGACCCCCTTCGATACGAATCGAGTTGCCTCGGTAGGTGAACTGAGTCGTGTGGCAGAATGCACAGGTCAGCCCAATGGTCGGCTCCGGGACGTTCGGCCCTTCGGCCTTTGCAAATCCGATCGGAAGTTTGTCGGGATGGGTCGGGTCGGGGATAATGCCGGTTCGGGCGAAATTGTTCTTCAGCGGCTCGTCTTCCAGGACGACAAACCAATCATAAGGGAGGAGTTGGGTCCCAGCGGACGTATGGTACCAGTGTTGCCGGTCTTGTTCCGTCCATCCTTGAGTGTCGGCGGAACTGCCCGTGTGGGGAGGGGGCAGGTCAATCGCTTGGCAATGTACGGTCGACAATGCAAACAGGACTGCAGCAAGCGCCACGACACGTCGGGGGCAGAAATGCATGGTTCATCTCCTCATGGTGGGCGAGATTATCTGAACGGGTAATGCATATTCGATCCAGCGGTTGGTCAACTTGTCGCGCCTTCAGTGGTCGTTCGCCCATTGCGACGTCAGCGATAGAGGCAAGCGCCGCACTCACCCAAGTGCTGAGAAGCAACTCATATGCCACAAGCGCGGGAAGGGTACCTGGATCGGTACACGAAAGCCATTTATTTTTTGAGCGCGATGCGTGGCGGTGGCAGGTTTGAAACCCGCCTAGTCTGGTGTGGAAAGGGAAGGGCGGCTCAAGCGTATGGGGTATCTGAAGATATACTCGCGCAGTCGGCGAACGCGAGCTTGGGACGAAGTGATGCTACTGGTGGAGATGTTTCATGGCAGCGGCGCAGAGGATGATGAAGAAGCCTATCCAGAGCGCAGCGCGTTGAAACGGGATCGATTCGTAGTTTTCGCCTTCCTCTTCCTCGTCCTGATCCGATTTGAAAATGACGGTATAGAGGAACAGCGTGAGCAGGCACAGAACCAGGATCAGCTTAACGCAGAAAATCCAGAGGTACTTGGGATGGTTCTGCATGCCCTGGCCCGTCTGCGAGACGAAGATCTGATTGACGTAGTGGAGGTTGATGCCACCGGTGAACAGCAGGACGACCAGCAGGATCCCCGCCACCCGCTTATAATGCTTATAAAACGCGTCGGTTATCGGGCGAACATATTCCTTGGGCAGGGCGGCTTCACGGAGCCCCGGCTTAACGGCCATCACGATGAACGCGAGCCCGCCGATCCAGATCACGGCTGAGAGGAGATGGAACCAGTGATTGACGATCGGAATCAGCTGATTCAGATCGAGGAAGATGCTTTGTACGGAATCCATCGATTTCGTTACTCGTGAAGCGTGAAGCGTGAAGCGGTTGAGTTATTCATTGATGCGAGTCTTTTCCCCTGGCGAGATACGCTTCACGAAAGACGAGAGACGTTGGTTCAGAATTTGAAGACCGGCGCGTCGTTTCCAAAGCGCTTTTTTCGCAGCTCTTCCATCAACTCAACGGTAATCATCGCGATTCCGGTTTCTCTCGCATGGCGCTCTACGCCCTTCTTGACCATGGCCCGCAGGAAATAGGGGATTCGGCTGAGTCGAAGCGCCGAGGCCTCGTCCCATGCGATATCGGTTTCTTCCGGAGTGTTGAAGGCGACTTTGATCTTGTCTCCGCCCTTGGGGGTGTACAGGCACCATTGGTCTTCGTCGAGCCAGTCGCCGTGATCGACGTAGGGTCGAGCCCGACAGCCGCCGCAGATGTCCGTGTACTCGCAATCGCCGCATTTGCCCTTGAGTTGGGGATAGCGGAAGGAATTGAACACGTCCGAGCGTTCCCACAAATCGACAAAACTCGTCTCGCGAACATTTCCGGCCGATAGCGGCATGTAGGGACAGGGGGTCAGTTCCCCGTTCGGAGTGACTCGTGCGTAATTCGTCCCTGCCAGACAGCCTCCGCCCATATATCCGGTGGCTTTGGTCAGAGGGGAATTGGGATCTTTTTCGTAGGCCAGTCGCTTGAAATGCGGAGCGCAACGGGCGCGTACCAGCATATCTTTGTACTGGTCCTGGCAATCCACAAGATAGCCCAGCACCTCTTCGTATTGCTGGGGTGTGATGTCCGTCAGTTCTTCGCCGCGTCCGGTGCAGACCATGAAGAACACATTCAGGACCCGTGCGCCAAGGGTATGGGCCCATTCCACGACTGCAGGCAATTCCTGATAGTTCATGGGCTGCGCACTGAAGTGAACCTGGAACTGTAGACCGTTGCGCTTGCAGGCCTCGATGCCCGCTAATGCGCTCGCAAAGGCACCGGGAACGCCGCGGAACTTGTCGTGCTTGTCGGGATCAAGCGAGTCGATGCTGATGCCGACGCCCATGACGCCGATCTCGACCAGCGTTTTTGCCATCCGATCGTTGATCAACATGCCATTGGTGCCGAACACGACGATGAAGCCGAGCCCCACGGCATGTCGGGCGATGTCCAGGATGTCGGGACGCACCAGCGGTTCTCCGCCGGTGATCACCAGCAGGCATCCCTTGTTCACCTCGGCAATTTGATCGATGAGACGGAAGCATTCCTCCGTACTGAGCTCATCCGACCCGCCGCCGGCTTTGGTCGTAGCATCGAGATAACAGTGATCACACTTGAGATTGCAGCGCTTGGTGAGGTTTAGCGCGACGAGATACGGTTTGAAGTCATCAACCGTGCGACCGTCGTTCGGCGCAGCCGAAGGAGAGGTCGGGGAGATGAACTTCGAGATTTGCTGCTGGAGAGACTCCAGCTTGTCTCCGAGGAACGGGAAATTGAGTACCGGCAGTGATTTTCCCATCACCGGTTCGCCCCGGTTTTGCTGGAGGAGCCGGTCAGGTTGGCAATCATGTCTTTCAGATTGCCGGTCTTCATGGCATCGGCCATGTAGCCCTTCGCCTGTTCGATTCCTTCAGTTGCTACTTCCAGGGTGATGACCGTCGTGCCGATCTTATCGGCATGTTTCTCGATCAGGGCCCTGGTGCACTCCCGCATGAACCCTTCCGGTGCGCGATCCAAACGGCCCTGAGCATCCGGCGTCCAGGTATAAGGCGACACGGTTTCCTGAGGAGCCGGAGCCGGTTCTTCGCCATGGCCGTTCTTGGCATGAGCGTCGGTTCCGTTGGTTTCGGCTGCCGCAGGGGATTGCTGAGGAGTGGTCCCCGTCCCCTTGTTTGCAAAGATGGGCGTATAGTCTTCGGCTGCCGCCTCTTGAATCATCGGACCGGCATATTCCAGCGTAATCGTAGTCATGCCGAGCTTGCGGGCGCTCTTCTCGATCTTCGCTTTGGCGCGACGGCGTTGGAACCCGGCCGGTACGGCGCGAATCGCTTCCTTCGCATCCTTAGTCCACTGCATCGGGATATCGTCATAGGCCACATCGGTTTCAAGCCCACCTTCGGCCTTGGCGGCCGCTTCGAAGATGGTCTTGTCGACTTGCTTGAAGCGATCCCCTTCGGCGCTGCACACCGGGCACTTCACGGGGGTGTCGCCCTTTCCGATATATCCGCATCCGTCGCAGACAAAGTAGTTCTGGCTCATCCGATCCAGGTAGGCCTGCGTCCCGGGGCTGTGGGCCGGTTTTTCCTCCACAACTTGGGTCATCATCCCGCTCAGAGTGGAGCCCATCAGGTCCTGCGCGACAGAATCGTCGGCCTGCATCTTGTCGCGATCGATTCCGGCGGCATCCAGATTCCCGCCCAACGCCCGCATCGCGTCCATCGCTCCCTTGGGGAGAATATGGCCGACGGCAGAATCGACGACCGTATTGCTGATAATCGTGTGGCCCTTCTCAATGGCGTACCGGTGAATGGCGGTCTTCGCGACTCCACGGGCAAACACGGGAATTCGTTCCATCCGGCGCAAGGCTTCTTCGGTCCAGGCGATGGTGTATTCCGCTTGCGTATCGATCGGTGGCACATACTTCCGATTCGACACCAGGATGTTGCAGGAAGCGGAACGGAGCAGATTTTCCGTGTTGCTGCCGATATCCATATCCTCGTCGCTGTGGACGCCGATGCGACCCACGATGAGCAGCCACGGATTTTCTTTCCGCACATATTGAATGATCTTTTCGAAGGCTTTCCCGTCCAGGAGGGTCGTTTTTACATCGGTCTGCTCGGCTTGGGCGATCTCGCGGGAGATATCCAGGTGCGACTGATAAATCTTTGCCAGACCGCTGTCAATGACTTCTTCGTGCAGCTTCTCCTGTTCCTTAAAGCGGAAGACCTTGCCGGCCTCTTCGTTGAGGACGCCGGAAATGCTGTGGAACGCCGCGTAGTGGAAGTAGGGATCGAAGGCGGAGATGGCTTCGACCGGCACGTTAAACGCTTTGCCTAACGCCAAACCCGTCATGAGTCCGCCGAAGGAGTAGGGGCTGCCGTCCACGGCCACGACGATCTTGCCGGTACCGACCGGAGTCGGCTGCTTGATGATCAACATGTCGGAGTTGCGCACGCGTCGCAGCACCCGCTCGGTGTTGCTGCCGATCACGCTGTCCTTGACCGCTCCGACTCCCAAGGCTCCCATGATGACGAGATCATAGGCATTGGTGTTGATGTCCTCTGCCAGCACTTTCCAATTGCGCCCTTCTAAGGAACGGCGTTCGACAGGCAGGTTTGCCTCGTTGCACTTTTTGTCAACGTAATCGAGGTAGGAATCTGTGATGATTTGGAGTCCGCGGGTAATCAGCGAATCGTGGATCTGGCGCTGGCGATCGAGTTCCTTCTCGTCGTGATATTCCTCGGGAAGGCCGGCCTCCATCTGCTTGAAACGCTTATCGTGCATCTTGGCCGCGTAGACGTGGCTGCCCACAATCTTTGAGCCGTAGGTTTTCGCCAATTCGACTCCAACGTCGACGGCTGTATTGGAATGGTCGGAATTATCGACCGGGATATAGATGGTCTTGTACATCGAGACGCCTCCTAGGCAAACACTCTACAGGGGGATGAGATCAGAGAACCGCCAAGAATTCAAACGGTTGAATGGGACTTTACCCCAAAAGAAGCGGCATGATAGCACCGTGTTCTCGGGGAATGCAAGCAAACCGAGGGGTGTGCATGGGCCTGTGAATAACGGCTAACTCATTGGACTCACAGCCGTCTTTTCCGTCGTGGCGGTGGTCGGCTGAGCGGGGCGACGCGAGCGAAGTATCTCTTCCAGGGTCAGGAGCGCGTCCCTTCCGGAGTTGTTGTGAATGCCGCGAATGAGATTCGCATCGGCATAGTGAGCGGTGTCAGGCTTCGGACCGGAGTGAGTCGTGTGAGAAGCGGTTTGAGAAAGTGATCCGGTCCAGGCTCGGGGATCGCGGCTTCCTTCTTTGCGTTCCCATGCGGCGAGGCAGGCCTTGGCGATGAGTTTGTTGAGCGGTGCCGGGTTGTAGAGGAGCTTGCGAATGCTCGTCGGCGTCAGCATGAGCGGGTTGTACCCGGCCGAGAGGTAGCCTTCCTCCAGCAGTCGGTGTTCCAGGTCCGTATTGGGTTGGATGCCCAGGAAGAACATCAAGGGGAAGACCCGTTCCTCTCCCAGGATCGACGCGACCTTCTTGTAGGACTCGACGCTCTGGAGCAGGCTCTCTTCCGTCTCCTTCGGGGAGTTCAGTGAATAGTTGAGGATGACCTTGCCCTTGAAGCCGGCTTCGGCCAGATAGCGGCACCCGTCGTAGAGCCGTTCGAGTTTGAAGCCCATGTGGAGATTATTCAACACGTCCTGGGATCCGGAGGTGATGGCGACTTCCAGATCTCCGACACCCGATCGCACCATCAGCTTGGCCAGCTCCGGCGTGATCAACGAGGTGCGGATGTAACCGGACCACTCGATCTCCAGCTTTTCACGCACAATCCGTTCGAGAATCTCGGTGCACTGCGGATAGGCTTCCTTCCCGGTAATGAACTGGGCATCGGTAAACCAAAAACGCCGGGCACCCCATTGATGATAGTGCTGGGAGATGTCCTTGACGACCATTTCCGGCGGCCGGTACCGCACGCGTTTACCTTCAATATAGGGATAGAGGCAGAAGGCGCAGTCGTACGGGCAGCCACGTTTCGTCTGCACGCCGATCGATTCATCCATGTAGGCGGCGTATTGAGGGAAAATGGAAGTGAGGTAGGGCAGATCGACGGTTAAGGCGTCGAGCAGCGCCGGCGAGCCCTGGTTGCCCTTGCGCGTCTGTTTCCCCTCGCGAATGATATAACGCTCGTTTTCCAGCGAGTCGCCGTTGACCACCTTCAGGATCGCGTCTTCCCCTTCGCCCAAAATGCCGATCGTTCCTTCCGGCAGCTTCTCGATCAATTGATCCGCAAAGGCCGTAAAGGCGCCGCCGCCGATCATAATCTGCGTTTGAGGGAATTCCTTCCGGATCAGCCAGGGGTATGACAGGTTGGCGCGAATGTGGCTGTAGTAGCGATAGAGCTGTTTCAGCCCGGCAAACGATGCCGCGACACGTTTGATGGGATTTCCGGCGAAATAGAAATTGAAGGCATGCTCCAGCGAGGCATCGCCTTCATGGGGAGAGAAAATCTGAATGTCCCGCCATGAAAAGCACACGAGGTCCGGCTTGAACTCAAGCGCGGCATCGCGAATCGCCTGGCTGCGTTGTGACTCTGAAAACAGCGAGAGGTCGAGAATGCGTTGCCGCACTTCCGGCTTCCGGCGATGGATGAAGTCGGCCAGATAGGTGACCCCGATCGGGTACACCTTCTTGCAGGGGAGGAAAATATAGAGAATGGATTCCATGGTCGGAGCTGATGGCTAATCGCGTATGGCCGATAGGTGAGAAAGGAATCGTTCCCGGCTCGTGGTGCTATTCGCCATAGGCCATACGCTCGTTGTTACTTGGTTGCCACGTGGATGGCGACAATGCCCCCGGTGAGGTTCCGGTACTCCACCCGGCTGAATCCGGCTTCGCGTAACAGGGTGGCCAGCCGCTCCTGATCGGGAAAGGTGCGGATCGACGCCGGGAGGTATTCGTAGACTCCGGTCCGGTCTCTCGCGACCTTGGTGCCGATCCAGGGGAGCAGGCGAAACGAATACCAATCATAGAGGCCGCGCAGCCAGCCATAGGCCGGTCGTGAAAACTCCAGGCACACGAATTGACCACCCGGCCGCAGGACCCGACGGATTTCCGTGAACGCCTGTGTCAGATTGCCCACGTTGCGCATGCAGAAGCCGGTGGTCACGGCATGGAAGGTCTCATCGGGGAAGCCCAGTTGCTCGGCATTGGCCTGCAGGCAGGTAATCCGGTCACGGAGCCCGCGCCCGGTGACTTTTCTCAGTCCTTCCACCAACATCGCATGGTTCAAATCGGAAGCGATCACGTGACCTTCCCGGCCCATTTTGGGTTCAATCAAGAGCGCGAGATCCGCCGTGCCGGCGCCGATGTCGAGTGCGCGTCCGTTCGTCACGGTGGGCACGTACGACGCGGTGAGGCGTTTCCAATGGTGGTGGAGGCCGAAACTCAGCAGGGTGTTGTTGAGATCGTAGACGCCCGCAATCGCAGTGAACATCCGCTGGACAGCTTGTTCACGCGCCTGCCCGGACCAGGTTGAGACCGCTTTTGCCGCCTCTTCCGGCTGATCATGTATGGGAGATCGTTCCGCCCGCACCATGGGAGGGTGGTAGCACCCGCTTTTGCCTGTTGTCAAGGTAGCAGTGCCGGCGGGACGGATGTAATGGGAACGATTCGATCAGTGCGCTATTCGCGATCAGGCCGCCGCGCGTGTGTCGGTCTTGGCGGCGCTGTCCTTCCACTGACCCACTTCCAGGCTGTCCAGCCAGTCCAGCAGTTTGCCGACCATCTCGCCTTCGAAGATCGAGCCGTGCTGCGGGCAGATCATGCGGGGCTTGATGGCCCGGACCCGTTGTGTCCACCCGCGCAGGGCGACGGTAGACGGCATCCAGCGCAGGTGAAACCCGCGCATATATTGGATGTGCTGCTCGAAATCGGTGACGACCAGACTGGCATGGTGATCCGGAACCAGGGCGCCGCCGATGTCTCCCGAGAACAGAATCCCTGCCGTCGGATCATACAGGGAGAAATTGCCGGAGGAATGACAGTAGTGGGCCGGAACGGCTTCGACCTCAGGGCCTTCATCCCCGATCCTGATGCGCATCCCCTGGTCCGGAATGGGGTTCAATGTAATCACCGCGCCGGTGCTGAAATGGCTGACGAAACCCGTCCAGAGCCAGGAGCAATAGGTTTTGATCGCGGGGTTCAGGTCGAGCCACATGGCCAGCGACGAGCAGATGTCCGGGTCCTGGTGGCTGGCGAAGATCACGCGGATGTCTTGCATGCGCACATACTTCGCGAGTTCCGCCAGGACCTGCGGGAAGATTTGAATGCCGCCCGGGTCCAGCAGCATGGCATGGCCGCGATTGATGATCACATACTCGTTCGTATCGATGACGTGGCTGTCCTTTTCGGGATCCCGGCCGATGACGATCCACTGGTGGCCGTCCTGGTTGTACAAGACTTTACTTTGCATACGTGTGCCCCTTCAGCAGCAGTTCTAAGAGTTCCTGCCCGTGCTCGATGGCTTCTTTCATGGCGCGGGTTTTCGCATCCAGATCGTCCACGACATGGGTAATTTCCGTCGCGAGGTTCTTGAAGTTGGCTTCTGCCTCGGCCAATCCGGCCGCTTCCGAGGCGATGCAGAAGGCCATGTAGCGCGCGGTGAGGCCGATTGTTTTCAGCCCGACCAGGGCCTGCTGGGTCTCCCCCAGACAGCGAAGCGCCTCTTTCAGCCGTTCGTGCAGTTCGGCGAGGTTGGACTGGCACAAAGTGATGATATAGGCGCGATTGTCACGTTCGAGTGTCCCGGCGTCCGAAAACGCCGGATGGTGCATCAATTGCGTCACATCGGCCGCGGTGGTGAAGCGGAGGTGAGACAGAGTCTCCAGATGTTTCGAGGCCGGACTCTGTTCCGCATGCGCCATCGCAGAGAGCAGGCTCGCAATCAATTGGTGGTATCGCCAGACAATATTCGAACTGCTGGCGGTGACCTTGGCCAGCCCCGCACAGAGGTGCTCCAGGGCTTCCACCTCCGGTCGGATTTCTTTCGGGGTGTTGTTCAGGATTTCCACCAGCGCCAGCATGGGTCGGCCTTTTCCACCAGGGATTTTGGCCGCTTGGACCACGCCGTTATTGGCAAGAATCTGCATAGACAGCGACAACTGCTGGAGAGAGCGGCCGACGTTGAGGATATCGACCGTAATCCCGAACAGCTGATTGATATTCCGCTTAAAGAGGCTCAGCACGTCATGCATAGCGGCCGTCGAAATCGTGGGTGGTTGTGGGTCTGGGTGAAGGCTCCCGCAGTTCCCTATCGGCACATCCCGGGAAAACTAAAATCCCTTCCGGTCGATGCCGTAGCGGCGCGTCGATATTTTGACAGTCTTGCCGCCATCGGCGTCAACGTCACGGTGGTCGGATGCCGAGACTTGCGCGACGGCATGGTATAATCCCGCGCTTATGAGCAATTCCATCGTCATCAAAGGGGCGCGTGAGCACAATCTGAAGAACCTCGATGTCGAGATTCCGCGGGACAAGCTGGTCGTCATGACCGGTTTGAGCGGGTCGGGGAAGTCCTCCCTCGCCTTCGACACGATCTATGCGGAAGGCCAGCGGCGGTACGTCGAGTCCCTCTCTGCCTATGCCCGGCAGTTTCTCGAACAGATGGGCAAGCCCGACGTGGACTCCATCGAAGGCCTCTCGCCGGCCATTTCCATCGAACAGAAGAGCACCAGTCACAATCCCCGTTCAACCGTCGGGACCGTCACGGAGATCTACGATTACCTTCGGCTCCTCTATGCCCGTGTCGGTCATCCCTACTGTTTCCAATGTGGACAAGAAATCACGGCACAGACCGTCCAGCAGATGGTGGATGCGATCTGTGAATTGCCGGAAGGGACGAAATTCCAGATTCTCTCGCCTATCGTGCGCGGGCGGAAGGGCGAATACCGGAAAGAATTGCTGGAGATGCGGAAGGCCGGCTATGTGCGGGCCCGCATCGACGGGGAGATCGTCGATCTCGGCGAAGACATTACGCTCGACAAGCAGAAGAAGCATACCATCGAGATCGTCGTGGATCGGCTGGTGATGAAGCCGGGCGACGCGTTGATGCGGCGGGTGGCGGACTCCGTCGAAACCTCCATGAAGCTGGCCGGGGGGTTGGTCGGCGTCCTGTCCGAGACGGGCAAAGTGCATCTCTATAGCGAGAAGCTGGCTTGCATTAAGTGTGGCGTGAGTTATCCGGAGATCACTCCGCGAATCTTCTCGTTCAATAGCCCGCACGGAGCCTGCCCGGCTTGCGATGGTATTGGATACGCCATGACGCCGGGCGCGTCGGAAGAAGAAGACTTTACGCTGCTGGAGCGGTGCGAGACCTGCGACGGGGCGCGGCTCAAGCCGGAAAGTCTGGCGGTAAAGATCGCCAAGAAATCGATTGCCGAAGTCACGGAGTTGTCGGTGCGGGCGGCGGCGGATTTTTTCACGTCCCTCAAGTTCACCGAACGCGAACTCGTCATTGCCCATCGCATCCTGAAAGAGATTCGCGAACGGTTGGGATTTCTGGTCAATGTCGGCTTGGATTACCTGACGTTGGACCGCCCGGCGGCCACGCTTTCAGGCGGCGAAGGTCAGCGCATTCGTCTCGCCACCCAAATCGGGTCGGGCCTGGTGGGCGTGTTGTACATCCTGGACGAGCCGTCGATCGGCCTTCATCAGCGTGACAATCGGCGCTTGCTACAGACTTTGCTTCGACTTCGTGATCTCGGGAACACGGTCATCGTGGTCGAACACGACGCGGAGACGATGGAAGCGGCCGACTACATTCTCGACCTGGGGCCCGGCGCCGGCACGCATGGCGGCAGGATCATTGCTCAGGGTACGCCCAAGCAGGTGATGGCGAATCCGGATTCATTGACCGGCCTGTACTTGCGTGGCGAACAAATGGTCTCGCTTCCGCAGCGCCAGCGCAAACCGAAAGGGTCTATCACTGTCGTCGGAGCGAAGAAGCACAATCTCAAGGGCGTGACGGTCGACATTCCCCTGGGCCTGTTAACCTGCGTGACCGGCGTATCGGGATCAGGCAAGAGCACGCTCGTGCTCGAAGTGCTGTTTCATTCGCTCTCCCAGCTGCTCTATCACAAGAAGCCGAAAATCGACGGGTGTAAGGAACTCAAAGGTGTCGATGCGCTGGATAAAATCATCGACATCGACCAATCGCCGATCGGCCGCACGCCCCGATCCAATCCGGCGACCTACACCGGTCTCTTCACCTTTATCCGGGATTTGTTTTCAAACCTGCCCGAGTCCCGCGTGCGCGGGTACAAGCCGGGCCGTTACAGCTTCAATGTGAAGGGCGGACGTTGCGAAGCCTGTCAGGGCGACGGCCTCATCAAAATCGAGATGCATTTCCTGCCCGATGTCTACGTCACTTGCGAAGTCTGCAAGGGACAGCGCTACAACCGCGAGACCCTGGAGATTCAATATAAGGGCCGCAGCATCGCCGATATCCTCAACATGACCGTGGACGACGCCTTGGAGTTCTTCGAGAACATCCCCTACATCAAGACGAAGTTGCAGACGCTCCACGACGTGGGGCTGCACTACGTCAAGCTCGGCCAGTCCGCCACCACGTTGTCGGGCGGGGAGGCCCAACGGGTGAAGCTCTCGCGCGAACTCTCCAAACGTCCCACCGGCCGCACCATGTACATTCTGGATGAACCCACCACCGGCCTGCATTTCGCCGACATTCAGCGATTGTTGGATGTGCTCGATCGTCTGGTCGAGAGCGGCAATACGGTCCTTGTGATCGAGCATAACCTCGACATGATCCGCAATGCGGATTGGATCATCGACCTGGGACCTGAGGGCGGCGACCGGGGCGGCGAAATCGTAGCCGAAGGCCCGCCGAAAGAGATCGCCAAGGTGAAACGGTCCTACACGGGGCAGGTGTTGAAGGAGGCGGGGGTGTGAGCGGCGGAAGGGATCGGCATTCTGCAGGCTCTCCATAATGCATTGAATCGAAAACGCTCTTCCTCTCTTAGGGGCGCCGTGCGCGACTCTAAAGCGCGACCCTGGGTCGCAGGTCGTCGCACACGGTCTCATCCGGCTCTTGTCTTTTCATGTCCGCTATGGCGACCTGCAGAATGCCGATCCCTTCCGCCGCTCGTATAAAGAGGGAGTGGAGGTAGAAGTTTGATGACACCTATGATTCGAAGGCATCCCTGTCCAGGGAATTAATATGGAAGTACAGGAAATAGTTGATCGGGTCTACGACTATGTCGAGGCTGGTGAAGTTGACAAGGCCGTTATCGCGTGCCTGCGACTTGCAAGAAAAATTGATGACACATTCAATGTGATCATGTTTCTTAGAGAATTGCGTTCCGACACCCACCAGTTCAAAACGTCATTCATTCAGGAAGCGCAAAACCTCAACGAAGAAGCTCGCAACCGACTTTGGACGGTGACTAGGGATCGTTGGATTGAAGAGCGCACGCTTGACTATAGCCTTGATCCTGATAATGAGGACAAAAAAGTCTTTGTCTTGGGTGTTGGCCAACTTAGGCTTGAGATTGAACAGACGGAAAGATCGATCGAAGATCTTCGGCTACCCGAAGGCATGGGCGAGTTTGACACAGCAGCCTTTACCGACCGAAATCAAAATCTCAGAGCACAAATGCGTCGGAAGATACAAGCGTGCACCACTGTTCTTGAGAGAGTGCGTACACGATGTCTTTATTATGCAAACAGGGTTGAGAGTCAACTTGAGGCAGAAAGTAAGGCATCAAGTTTGATCGCCTCTTTGCAGAGTGATGTGCATAACTATTATGCCTCGCGAAGCGATGCAACCTATCAAAGCCTTCGTAAGGCGGCGAGCCTCATCGGTTCCACCGATATGGAAGACCACGCGTTACTCCTTACCTCTATTAGAAGAGCTGTGAGGGCTGCTGCGGATTTCCATTATCCTCCTGTGACCGGTCCAGTGATCTGTCATGACGGTCAGAGCCGAATGCTCGGGGAAGAGCAGTATCTCAATCGTTTGCAGGAGTTCTGCACCCAGAAGTTTCATGGAGGTACGTCTACTAGGCTGCTGCAAGCTGAATTGGACCTCTTTTCCACATTCATTCGACGGCTGAATGAAGTGGCATCAAAGGGGGTTCATGCGGAAGTTAGTCGTGCAGAGGCCCGCCAAGGACTGCTCGGAGCGTATCTGTTCTTTTCAAATCTCATCGCTAAACTTGAGGAAAATATCCCGTAAATCAACACCTCTGAAGTGCGAAGAGAAGAAAAAAGCAAGAGTCGTTTGGGATAACTGACGGAAACCGAGGCTGCATTGGTTTGAGCCATAACTCGTTAGGCATTTGCTCTTCTATAAGGGAGGCCCATGCACACAATCCTACTGCTCACCATCTCCAACATCTTCATGACCTTCGCCTGGTATGGGCATCTGAAGTACAAAGAGTCGCCGCTGTGGATCGCGATTCTTGCGAGTTGGGGGATCGCGTTCGTGGAGTATTGCTTCCAGGTGCCGGCCAACCGGATCGGCCACTATGAGTTCACGGCCGCGCAGCTGAAGACGATTCAGGAGGTCATTACCCTGATCGTGTTCTGCGTCTTCTCAGTTCTCTATCTCAAGGAGGAGCTGAAATGGAATTACCTGGTCGGATTCGGCATGATGATCGGCGCAGTGTTCTTTGTGTTTAAGGAATGGTGATCGCGGTCATTCGACAGCTCTTTCCAATTCTTCCTGCAAGACGAGCCTACCTAGCACCCCCAATCCTTTGGCGCCTCTATCGAATTTCCCCTCGCAGTCTCGGTTCTCGCATCTGACAGGGGCCGGCGTTAGCTGCTTGGCTAGCGCCTTTCTTCCCTATGCCCAGGGTAATGACTAGGGGCGTCAGGGAGATTCCTCCGATACAAGATGAATAGCAGGCATGAATGCAATCGGTGTCTTGTACCGGCAGATGTGAGAAGGAGGCACGTATGAAGCGATCACTGTCAGTGAAAAATGCAGGATTGGGCCTGTGTATTGTGGCAGCCGGCTTCATGGTTGGGGGCTGTAACACAACGAAAGCTACGGTCGACACGACCGTCAATTTCTTCTCCAGCACGAGCCCCAATGGGCTCTTTTCAGCAGACGGCATGGTGTTGAAAGAGCAGAAAATCAACCTTTTTGCAGGCGTGGCGTACGAGAACCTGCGTCAGGAAGCCGCAGCTGGTGGGGGCCAATATGTGAGCGCCTTGGCCTCGCTGTACGAAATCCCGGCCGGCAAGGAGAGAGATTTTAGAATGGTACTGCAGCGCAAACACGCCGACCTATTTGCGGCGGCCCTGGAAGAAGATCGCACTGCGCATCTGAAGATGGTGAGCGCGCTGAATCGTGAGTTGGTGGCAGCATCGCTACTTCCATAATCTGCGGTTAGTCAGGAGGGATGTATGGGAACGATGGGAAAAGGATTCATTCTCTGGTTGCTGGGAGTGCCGGCAAGCCTGCTGGTCTTGCTGTGGTTTCTCGGCATTCTCAAGTAACCCGATCTAAACAGAGGAGATCGGTTTGCGGGCGGACAGGGTGTATGTACCGCAGGAGTCAGTGCGACTCATGCCGACGGCAGAGCATGGGAATCCAATCCCCTCTGTCTTGTCCGCCCGAATGGCAGCGGTTCGAGTCTGTTACTTGAACCAGCGCTCGTACATATACAGCAAATCCAGCGTCAGTCTGGCGCCGAAGGTCGGGCCGTAGTCTTTTTGGTTGATGAGGTCGTTCCAGGTTTCGAACGTGAAGGCCGAATAGCGCACCGCGACTGAGACGAATCGTTCTTCCAGCGCATCGCCCTGATGATCCACGAACAGACCTGAATCGACGGTCACTGCCAGTTCAATTTCCCACGGGGTCGAATCGGCCCAGTGGCGATAGTTCCCGAGGCCGATCGAGCCTTGAGCCATGTAAGACTGGGGCGCGACCTGATGAAACGCGGCGCCGCTGAACGGCCGGCCGTATCGCGCGAGGGCTGACACGCGAAGGTAGTCGCCCAGCAGCGGTACCGGGGCGAAGAGGGCCAACCGGCGAAATCCTGCCTGCACATAGGGCTCATAATACAACGACCCACCGGCGCCGCCCAGACCGGCAAAGAACGCATCGTTCGATCCCAAGAGGCTAAACCAGCGGGTCAGCGACCCGCTGAGCATGAAGTCGTTCGCTTCGCGTTTGTTCCCGACCGGGACCTCGGTGAGCCCTCGAAACCTGTGCACCACATCGTTTTGAAGAAACCGGCTGGGCCCGTCACGCGTAGGTCCGCCGCCTGCCGTGAGATTGAGATTCCATCCCGGCAATTGGGCCAGGGGCTTGGTCCAGCTCAAGGTGAAGAAATTCAGCCCCATGGTTTCCCGCATATCGTTGTAGCGTCTGCCTTCTCCGTCGAACTCGGTAAACCGATCCAGGAGTGCGGCGCTCAGGGTCAAGGTGGGGTCGTGGTCGGGGAAGGCGATGGCGCCCCAGTGGACGCTATGCGGGGGCGCTTCGGCCAGGGCGAGCCCCGGGATCGCGCAGACCGCGATCACGAGGGAGAAGATCCATCGACGATCCATCGGGGCGCATAGTGCCTGTGTCGATTTCATTTCGCAAGTAGCCGGTACGTAATCGCACCGGCTGACGGTGCCCGCGGGCTTGCAGTCGCGGCCTGTGCTTACTAGAATGCCTGTCGAATTCGGTCGATTCGAATGGGTGCTCTTCATCTCCATTGCGGGGAATTATGCCGCCGAAGAAAAAGCAGACCACCACCGGTACCGGCTCATCGACGGCCGACGCAGCCGAGTTCGAAAAGCTCGGCGTGTTGTATCTCGGACGGCCGTATGATCTCGCCGCCAAACAGGCCAAGCCCGGCTGGCTGCTCTACGACTCGAAGGATCTGGTCACTCACGCGGTCTGCGTCGGTATGACAGGAAGCGGCAAGACCGGTCTCTGTGTCGGGTTACTGGAAGAAGCGGCCATCGACGGCATCCCGGCCATCGTCATTGATCCGAAGGGCGATCTCGCCAATCTCTTGCTCACCTTTCCCCAGCTTCGCGGCGAAGATTTCGCGCCGTGGATTAATGAAGACGACGCCCGCAAGAAGGGCCTGTCCGCCGCCGACTTCGCGGCACAGCAGGCGGCCCTGTGGCAGAAGGGGCTTGGCGACTGGGGCCAGAGCGGCGAGCGTATCAAAAAGATGCGTGATGCGGCGGACTTCGCGGTGTACACACCGGGAAGCAACGCCGGTCTTCCGGTGTCGATTCTGAAATCCTTCGCCGCTCCGTCGGCAGAATTGCTCGACGATGCCGAACTCCTCCGCGAGCGCATCGGCACGACCGTCACCAGCCTGTTGGGCCTGATCGGCGTCGAGGCCGATCCGATCAAGAGCCGCGAGCACATTCTGCTCTCGTCGATTCTCGACAGCGCCTGGCGAGCGGGACGGGATCTCGATCTGCCCGCGCTCATTCATGAGATCCAAACGCCTCCCATGACGAAAGTGGGTGTGCTCGATGTGGAGTCGTTCTTCCCATCGAAGGAACGGTTCGCCCTGGCTATGCAGCTGAACAACCTGCTGGCCGCGCCGGGTTTTGCCGCCTGGATGGAAGGGGAGGCGTTGGATGTCGGACGTATGCTCTACGGCCCCTCGGGAAAACCCCGCATCGCCATTTTCTCTATCGCTCATTTGAACGATGCCGAGCGCATGTTCTTCGTCTCATTGCTTCTGAACCAAACATTAGGATGGGTCCGCGGCCAATCCGGCACGACGAGCCTGCGGGCCATTCTCTATATGGATGAGATTTTCGGCTACTTCCCGCCGGTCGCCAATCCGCCCTCCAAAGCTCCCTTGCTCACGCTGCTGAAGCAGGCGCGTGCGTTCGGGCTTGGTGTGGTGCTGGCCACGCAGAACCCGGTCGATCTTGATTACAAAGGCTTGGCCAATACCGGTACCTGGTTTATCGGTCGGCTGCAGACGGAGCGCGACAAGGCGCGCGTGATGGAGGGGTTGGAGGGCGCGGCTGCCAGCAGCGGCAAGAAATTCGATCGCCGACAGATGGAGCAAATTCTTGCGGGACTCGGCAATCGAGTGTTTCTGCTGAATAACGTACACGAAGATGCGCCGGAGGTGTTCCAAACCCGGTGGACGCTGTCCTATTTGCGCGGGCCGCTCACGCGGACACAAATCAAACAATTGATGGATCCCATTAAGCGGGAGAGCCGAGCCGAAGCGGGCCAGTCGGCAGCCACATCTGTGGCATCGACGCCTGCACATGGAACGCCCCATGCGCAACGCCCCATGTTGCCACCGGAGGTGCCGCAATACTTTGTGCCGGTGCGGGGCCGCCAACCGGAGGGGCAAGCACTCGTCTATCAACCGATGGTCTTGGGGGTGGCGCAAGTGCGGGTGGCGGACAATAAGGCTGCGGTCGATGTCACTGAGCCCCTCACCCTACTGACTCCGCTGACCGAGGGTGCCGTGCCGGTGGAGTGGGATCATGCGACGATCGTCGATCTGACCGTTGCGGACTTGGAGCGCGAGCCTGCAGGCGGGGCTCAGTTCGCCACGCTTCCGGTCGCCTCCGGCAAGGCCAAACAATATGACGATTGGAAGGCCGACTTGTCGGGCTGGTTGTTCAGGACGCAAAAAGTCGAGCTGTTCCGCAGTCCGAGCACAAAGACGCTGTCGATGCCCGGAGAGCCGGAGCGTAACTTCCGTGTCCGGCTTCAACAGGCGGGGCGGGAGCAACGCGACCAGCAGAGTGAGGTATTGCGGAAGAAGTATTCACCCAAGATCGCCGCATTGCAGGATCGTATCCGGCGCGCGGAGCAGATGGTGGAGCGGCAGCAGGCCGAGTCCCGCAGCAGTCAGATCCAGGCGGCCATTTCGGTCGGCGCCACGATCCTGGGCGCGTTTCTCGGACGGAAAACGATCAGCGCCGGCAATATCGGCAAGGCGACAACCGCGATCCGCGGCGCCGGCCGGGCGATGAAAGAGTCGAAAGACGTGAGTCAGGCGGAAGACAACGTGGCGGCGTTGCAGCAACAGCTGGCGGCGCTCGAGGCCGAGTTTAAATCGGAGGCCGATGCCCTGGCTGCGGCGACCGATCCGCTCACGGAAAAATTGGAAACCCTGTCGTTGAAACCCAGCAAATCGAACATCGCGATCAAGCTCGTGGCTCTCGCCTGGGTGCCCCATTGGCGCGCCGCCGATGGGACCTCACTCCCCGCCTGGTCATAGCGTCGCCCGCATGCAGGCCAACGGAGGGAAACGCCAGGCGTCGCCCCCGTTCCAGATGGCCCTATTCGATGCGGGGCATTTGTGGTAAGACTCTGGGCGAAATCGGTACACACAAAGCCCTCGGTTGTTCTCGCGTTGGACTGCACGTATGGCGACGCACGCCCCGCCTTCCGACGAAATTGACCGCGTAGCCGCGTTGTCGCGCTACCGGATTCTGGACACGCCCCCCGACATCGCCTTCGATGACTTGGCGCATCTGGCTGCGGCACTGTGTCGTGCTCCGATCGCGGCCATCACGTTCATCGACCAGGACCGGCAGTGGTTCAAAGCCAAGATCGGCCTGACCATGACCCAGACTGTCCGCTCCTCCGGGCTCTGTGCCCAGGTTGTCCAAAACAAAACACTCATTGCGATTGAGGATGCGCGGGCCGATCCTCGGTTCTCTTCCCATCCGCTGGTCAGGGAGGATCCGCGAGTCAGATTTTATTGTGGCGCGCCGATTTTGAACCCCGACGGTCATGCAGTGGGCACGATCGCCGTGATGGATGCCGCGCCTCGCGTCCCCACCGAAGAGCAGTGTCAGGCGCTGCGCCGTCTGGCCTGCCAGGCCGCGGCGCAGTTGGAACTGCGGAGGCTGACGTTCGACCGCTCGCCCCTCGATGAGCAATCGTTGGAAGAGATCATGGCGGGAATGGCGGACGCGGTGTTCGCGACGGATCGCAACGGGCGCGTGCTGGGTGCCAACCACGAGGCAGAAGTGCTCCTCGGTCGGACCTCCTCCGACCTCACCGGTCGGCTGCTGCACGACTGTGTGCATCGTCATGAGCGCGGAGCTGCACAGGGCTCGGGTGAGCTGTGCGGGCTCGTGAGTGCCGCCGCCCTGCGTGGGAGGGCGGAGAGCCCGAATGACGTGTTTGTCAGAAACAATGGGTCAACCGTGCAGGTCAGCTGGATTGCGGCACCGCTCATTCGCGGGGGGGACTGGGTCGGAGGACTCGTCTCCGTGCGGGATCTCACGGCGCAGAAGCGCAATGAAGAGGCCTTGGGCGTGCTCGCCGGCACCACCCGCGCGACGGGTGTGGCATTTCTGCGGGAACTCGTCGAAACGCTGGCGTGCTCGATCGGGGCGGAATATGCGTTCTGTATTCGACCCCTCCCCGGACAGGTGCGCGCGAAGGCGGTCGCCGGTCATGGACCGGATGGGCCGCTGGAACAGGTGGAGTATGACTTGGCCGGGACGCCGTGCGAGCATGTCTTGAGCGAGGGATTCTGTCACTATCCGGACGCCGTGCAAGCCGCGTTTCCACAGGATGAGATGCTTCGACAGCTCTCCATCGAGTCCTATATGGCCGTGACGCTTCCCTCGCCGACCGGGGAGGCGATCGGCTGGATTGCCGTGCTCGCCAGGACACCGCTGAAGGATCCCGAGTGGGCGGAATCGTTACTGCGCATGGCCGCCGGCCGAGCCGGCAGTGAGTTGGGGCGGTCTCTCGCCGAGCAGCAACTTCAAGAAAGTGAAGAGCGGTATGCCTTGGCCCTTCGAGGCACCTCTGACGGTATCTGGGATTGGAATGTGGTCACCGGAGAGGCGGTGCATTCCGCCGGGTGGAAGGCCTTGCTGGGGTTCGCCGGGGATGAACTGCCGGATCTCGCCTCCTCGTTCTTCGACCGGGTGCATCCAGATGACCTGGCGCATGTACGGGCGGAGATCCGGAACCATTTCGAACGCAGAGAGCCGTTTGATGTGCAATGCCGGGTGCGTCACAAGGATGGGAGCTATCGGTGGATTCAATCGCGTGCGCAGGCGCTGTGGGATGAAGAGGGCCGCCCCTATCGCATGGTCGGGGCGACGACCGACATCACCGGACGAAAGCAGACCGAGGAGGCGCTGCAGTTGGCGAAGTACACCGTCGATCACGCGACGGAGGCCATTTACTGGGTCGGGTCCGACGCGGAACTGCTGGATGTCAATGACGCCGCGACGGTGATGCTGGGGTATTCGCGGGAGGAATTTCTCGGGATGACGGTCCATGATCTGAACCCCTCCTTTCCAGCCGAGACCTGGCCGGGCTATTGGCAGGAGACCAGGGAGAAGGGAAGCGTGTCGTTCGAGACTAGTCACCGAACCAAGGACGGCCGGCTCATTCCGATCGAAGTGAATGCGAATTTCATGTACTACAACGGAAGGGAATGCCATTGCGCCTTCGTCCGCGATGTGACCGAACGCAAACGAGCCGAAGGTGCGTTACGCGCCAGTGAGGAACGATTCCACCTCGCCATCGAGGCGACTAACGAGGGGTTGTGGGACTGGAACGTCCGGACGGATGCCGTCTACTTCAGTCCGCAGTGGATCCGGCTCCTCGGGTATCGACCCGAGGAGGTCACCGGGGGGACGGTGTTCTTCTTCGAGATCCTGCATCCGGAAGACGCCCCACGGATGAGAGAAGTTCTGCACGCGCATCTTGACGGCCGTACGCCGACGAAGGAACTCGAGGTTCGATTGCGCCATCAGTCCGGCGAATACCGATGGTATCTCGACCGCGGCACAGTCGTGGCCAGAGATCCCTCCGGGCAACCCCTGCGCATGGTCGGGACCATCACCGATATCACCGAGCGCAAGCAGGCGGAGCGGGAACGGGCGGAAGCGTTGAGTACTCTGCAGACCATCATGGAAACCGTTCCCGATGTGATCTTTGTGCTGGATCTGGAGGGGCGTCTCAGCAAATGGAATCTTCGACTGGAGACGGTCACCGGGTATACGCACGACGAGTTGCTGGGAAAGTCGGCCCTCGAGATGGTGCCGCGCACGGAGGCTGACGCGACCAGCGCGGCCATCCGACAGGCGTTCGAGGCCGGGTATGCGGAGTTGGAGGGGCACCTCCTGACGAAAGACGGCCGCACGATTCTCTATCATTGGAATGGCACACCCTTCACGGATTTGCACGGCCGGGTTGTCGGAATTACCGGGGTCGGCCGCGACATCACCGACAGAAAGCAGACCGAAGCGCTCCTCCGGTCCAGCGAGGAGCGGTTCCGACTGGTGGCTCAGGCCACCAACGACATCTTGTGGGATTGGGATCTGCTCACGGGCGATCATTGGTGGAGCCCCAATGCGTGCGACAAGTTCGGATATGATCCACGAGCGGAGCCGAGCGTCGACGCGTGGAGCAACCGCTTGCACCCGGATGACAAAGAACGGGTTCTCGACCTGGTGAGTCAGGCCATCCAAACGGATGTCAAAACCTTCTTCGCAGAGTATCGCTTTCAACTGGCCGACGGCACCTATGGCTACTTCCTGGATCGAGCCTATATCGTGCGGAACGAGGCCGGAGGCGCCATACGAATGATCGGGGCCATGATCGATGTTACGGCGCCCCGGCGCGCGTATGCGTCCCTGGAGGAAGCCTATCGACGATTTCAGGCCATGTCGCAGGAACTGCACACGGTTGAATCCAATGAACGCCGCCGGTTGTCCCGCGAATTGCACGATGAATTCGGCCAGTTACTGACATCGCTCAAGTTTGATCTGGCATCGGTGAAGCGCGTCGCGGCCCGATCAAGCGTTGCGGGAGGGCGCAGTCCGGAGCGTCTGGCTCGTGCCCTGGAGACGACGGATCTGTTGTTTGCGCGGCTGCGTCAGATTGTTCGAGTCCTTCGCCCCCCGGTCTTGGAACAGCTGGGATTAAAGGCCGGTTTGGAGGCGCTGATCGCAGACGTGCAGGCTCGAACCGGCTTGTGCTGTTCGCTGATGTTTGAGCAGGCACACCGTCGCGGCGAGCGTCTTCCTACGCTGGAGACGGCCTTCTATCGGATCGTCCAGGAGTTGCTGACGAATGTCATCCGCCATGCGCACGCCGCAACCGTGTCCATTCTGGTTCAGCGAAATCGGCGGGAATGGCGGCTGACGGTCACCGACGACGGTGTCGGATTCGACGTCGGCGCCCTGTCCCCGTTGGGTGGATTCGGACTGCGGGGCATACGTGAGCGCGCGGAGATTCTCGCCGGTCAGGTGGAGATCAGCTCCGGGGTCGATACCGGTACGATGGTACAGGTGCGTATTCCGGTCAGTTCCACGCCCGGCCGCTCCACTGAAGGCAGCGTGCCGCCAGGTCCGGCTTCACGACGGAGGAAACCGGTTCATGAATAAATGTCGGTGCCTGATCACGGATGATCATCCGATTGTGCGAAGGGGAGTGCGCGAACTGTTGGAGGAGGAGCAACTCTGCTCCGAGATCTCTGAAGTGCGCACCGGCGAGGAGGCATTGGAGGCCGTTCGTCGTCAACCCTGGGATCTGATGATTCTGGATATCGCCCTTCCTGATAAGCACGGGTTGGAGGTATTGAAGGAGACCAAACTTCTGCAGCCAAGCCTCCCGGTGCTCATGTTGAGTCTCTATCCGGAAAAAGAATTTGCGATGCGGGCGATTAAAGCCGGAGCGTCGGGGTATTTGACCAAGCAGAGTGCGCCCTCCGAGTTGCTGGCGGCCGTCCTGCGGGTCTTGCAGGGAGGCCGGTACATTACTGCGGCGTTGGCCGAGCAAATGGCGAGCGTGATCGAAACCGGCGTGGACGGATCATTGCATGCCAGACTGTCGGATCGTGAGCTGCAAGTGCTTCGATTGCTGGGGCAGGGTAAATCGGTATCCGTGATTGCGGAAGAGCTCCGCCTCAGTGTGAAAACCATTAGTACCTATCGGGCCAGGATTCTCGAAAAACTGTCGTGTGAGAGTACCGGGGAGCTGATCCGCTACGCCATCGAAGCGCGACTCATCGACTAGCCGCGACTCCTTCCGTGACCCGCCCTGAGTGAGCCGTCTCCGCTCTGTCAGCCGAATGCTGACAGACAAATCCACCTTCTGCCGATACTCCTACGTGCATCCTCCGCCGAGACTATGCCCGGGAAAAAAGGTATGCGATTGGCGAGCGAGGAGTGGCGATGGACGCGCAGCATTTGTATCGCATTGTGTTGATTGATGATAGCCGCATGGCCCGCCTTGGGTTGAGGGAACAACTGAATCGAACGGCGGAGTTTCGTCTTGTCGGCGAGGCGGCGTCGATGACGGAGGGTCTTGAGCTGATCGAAAAGCTGACCCCCGACCTGGTGCTGCTGGATATCAGTTTGCCGGACGGGTCGGGTGTGCACGCCTGCTCCAGGCTGGTCGCCGGCAGGCCGGACACGCGGGTGCTCATTCTTAGCGTGTACGACGACCCCGCCGTCATCCGGGAGGCGATCGCTGCGGGCGCCCAAGGGTATGTGTTGAAAGATACGCCGGTGGCCATGTGGCGGAATGCGATGCGACGGGCAGCCGGTAGCGGGGTGGTCCTTGGGCCGCAGTTGATCGGCCTGGTCTTGATGGAAGTGCGGGAGATGGCCAATGGGCTGACGACGGCGTGCATGGGCGACTTGTCGCCGCAAGAGCGACGCCTCTTGCCCTTGGTCGCAGAGGGCAGGACGAACAAGGAGATTGCCGTGGCCCTGTCGCTCTCCGATAAAACGGTCAAAAATTATATTTCCAATATGTATTCCAAGTTAGGGGTGACGCGGCGATCGCAGGTGGCGACGCTGTATGCGAGGACGTTGCCGAGCGGGGGGATTCTTGCCGAAGACTGTGCCTGATCCGGAAGCGAGGAGCCGGTGGCGTTGATTCTCGTTGCAGACGATGATGAGAAAGTGTGTCGGTGGCTGCGAACCGTACTCGAACTGGAAGGGTATCGGGTCATCGAAGCCGCGGATGGGCGGCAGGCCCTTCGGACCATTCAGCGTCTCTCCCCCGATCTCGTCATTCTCGACGTCTACCTGCCGGTTCAGGACGGGTTGGACACTATTCTTCGAGTGCATAGCCGACAGATGCCCGTGAAGGTCCTGGCCATCTCCGGGCACGCGGTGCAGGGCTACGATATCCTCAAAATTGCGGCGATCTTCGGCGCGCATGGCACGCTGGAAAACCCCTTCAGCGTGGACCGGTTGCTGCTCGGAGTCCGGGCGCTCATTGGACCGGCGCCCCCCCATGTTGCGTGACGCGGTCTGCCATTTCCCACGTCCCCGACAGGCCGGTCGAACAGGGCCACTCATGAACGATGCGGATGAATTCGTCCATCCTCGGCCGGTCGGGTCTGCCTGTGCTACCTCAAGATCCGGGTCATCTGGAAGCGGGTTGGATCGGAGCGATCCCGCGTAAACCCGAGTTGTTCGTAGAAACGGAGCCAGCCGACGTTGCGGATGGACGTGCCGGCCCAGGCCGGATTGTCAGGCCCCAAATCGACGATCAGATTGTGCCCGGAGTATGCCGCGGTTAATTCCTCAATGGCACGCCTGAACAGGCGGTGTCCCAGCCCCAAGCCTCGATAGGCCGGTCGTACCCAGCCATGCAGCGCGAGCCGGTGTCCGGCCACCGAAAGACGCGTCGCGGCCACGACGGCCAGGATTTCACCCGGCCCGGCCGAATCGTCCGGCGAGGGCCTGGCTTTCAGTCGCACGTGCCAAGCTGCTCGCCGCGTGTCGTCGCCGGTCGGTTCCTCCAACGGCAACGGTTTGTGGAGCGCCTGCATGAACGTCTCCGCGTAATCCGGCACGGAATCCCACTCAATCGACAGGTCTCTGACGAGCGATGAGAGATCGCTGGTCGGCCCCATCGCTTCCAACACGACCACTTCATCGATACTTAAATTCAAGTGTTGTTCGGCGAAGCGGACGAATTGTTGGCTGTACATTCCGCAGAGCGTCGGCCAGAAAAGCCGGAAGGTCTCCGCTGAGGTCCAGCGTCGGAACAGGTTCATCCAGCCGCGATTGAGGGCGTGAGAGTGGAACTCTTCGAGGTTCACGGCCAGGTAGACCTGTTCCATGAGTTGGATCTGCAGGTTGCAGGTGTGTAGCGCGGCCCGCGGATTGACCGCGATGGCGCCGGGGTCGATCCCGAACACCGAGCGGAGTTCGGGATAGATTTCCAGGTCGTAACGAAGCAGGTCCGGATCGTCGCGCAGGAGACGCTCGAGGTCCTTCAGGTCGTCGGTTTCGCCGAGGAAGGATTCACGCATGCCCGGCGGGGTGGTCAGCCAGTAGGAACGGAGTGCATGGCAGAGGGAGGAAAAGTCCTGCTCGCTTCGTTGAATGGCGGGGCGCAGCACCTGTTGGGCGATATGTTCGCCGAGGCGGCGGTAGGATTCGAACTGGGCTTCGTCGAAGAACTGGTCCGAGGTCGGTTCGTGGGGAAACGAGGGGTGACGCGCGACGTAGTCCTGGACGTCCGACGGCTCGTTTCCGGTCAGCGAGGGTTTGAGATAGATCAAGGTGCCGGCGGTGGCGTTGGCGTCCACCTTGTCGTAGCGAATCATGCCGATGGCGTGGTGGCGACTGCTGGTTTTGGCGTCGGCGGCTCGCTTGATCTGGTCGAGATTCAGTTCGATGTCGATGCCCAGATCGATGCGGATCTTCCGGATGGCGTTGCCGAGATCTTCAAAGTTGAGCTGCGGGTCACACCCGGCGTCCACCACGAGGATACAGTGACAGCGGCGCAAGACCATTTCGTACAAGCCGAGATTTTCGAAATGTCCGCCGTCGGAGAGGTAGACGTAGGGATGACAGGAGTCCGTGAGGCCGAAGGCTTCGGACAACAACGGGCCGACCGAGACGTTGGGTGACGCTTTGCGATAGGTGTCGGCACCCGCACGGCCTGGGTTTCCGAGCCACCAGCCCAGGCGAATGTTGAAGAGCGCGAGCAGAAACGTCACGGCTGAAGATGAGTGATAGCCCATGTTGGGGCTCGCGGCGGCGCCGGAGATTGCCAGAGCGGTCCCGAGAGACAGGGGTTGGCCGAGGTAATGGTTGCATCCGTATTCCTCCGAGCGGCGATATCCCAGATTCCAACTGCCGCTGTGGAGCGCGCTGATCGTGAACGATTGGGCCTTCCGTTGTTGCCAGGCCAGGTTGTCGCCCTTGACCAGATTGAGCGCGATGTTGATGAGATGCAGCGGGCGCGGGCTTTGGTCGTACAACTTATTGAGGAACAGTGTGGTGAGCCAGGTGATGGCCTCTTTTCCTGCCGCCGTTTCCGGTTGTTGCAAGGCGGCGATCTTGGCGCGGCAGGCCGGTCCGACGCGCAATTGTTCGGCGGCCTTGGCCAGCCCCTTGTTCGTGAGCGAACGGGAGAGTTCCTGCGTCAGGTGCGCGATCATGGCCTGCAGTTGGGCCGATGTCGGCTCCGTCAGTGCATGGAACGCATCCAACTGCGCGTGGGTGTCCGTTGAAAACACCTCTCTGGCCATCCAGCGCGCCAGACGCACGTCGTCGAATCGCACGTCGCCCATGGCCGGGTTATCCAGATTGTCGAATCCGGTGAAGGGATTGAAGCTCCGTTCGCGTTCGGTCTGAATGCGCGAGGCTCCAAGATAGGCGCGGATGAGCCGGTTGCGATACATCGCATGCAGCGAAAACCGGTTGATGTTGATCAGCCGGGACATGAGTAGGCCCAACAAGGCCACGGCGACGGTGAACAGGAAGAGCATCCAGAGGGGGGTGTTGTGGAGGACCTGATCGTGCCCCCAGGGATCCGGCCAGACTCCTACTCCGGTCTGCATAGGCCCCGTAAGATGGTTGAGGTGCATCTCGTAGTGATGGGCGAAGAGGTCTAATTGCCAACTGGTGCCCAATGACAGCGCGACGAGGACGCAGAGCATGAAGAGCGGCGCGGCCGATCGTACCGCGAAGTCGGTGGTCACGGTGGTATGTGACCGTTCCTCCTGTTGTTGCGCGGTGGTGCGGGAACCGAATCCAAGCACGAGGGTCAGCAATCCGGAGAGTCCGCCGAGGGAAGCGGCGACTTTCGGTGTCCAGGCAATGAGCCCCGGACCGAAGGCGACGACGGCGGAGAGCCCTGACCAGACGACCATGACGATCAACACCCAGGAACCGGTGCGCCCCCACCACTCGCGGTCCTGCTCTTCGGTGAACCGGCTGGCCAGGCCGATGAAGACGGTGGCCGTGAGCAAAAATATCGCGAGGACGCCCGGAACGGCGAAGGTGGCAAAGCACTCTGCAAATTTGGCGACGACCAGCTGATCGGGAGTCTTTATCAGGAGAGATCGGAGCAACAACCCGCCCAGCCCGCCGGTGGCGGCGACGGCGGCGGTTTCCCAGAGCAACCAGGGGGAGAACGCTTTGAATCGTTTGAGCGCGAGGACGGAAAAGAGCCAGCTCCCCGTGTGGAGGAAGACGCCGCCGAGCATGGCGTGGGAGAGGCTGAGGTGCTCCGGCGTACCGCCGCCGTTCCGAAACCAGGCCCAGGCGGTGGTGAGGAAGAGCACCGAGGTGATCAAGGGGCCGAGGCAGGCGACCAGAAACCAGTGTTGGCGTTCCAATGTTTGCCATCGGGTATTGCGCCGATACTCGCTGAGCGTGGGACGGCAGAGGTGCAGATAGATCAATGCCATGACGGCCAGACCGAGACCGACCATAAACACGGCTTGGAGTAGCCAGACCGGCAAGGTCAGCCCGGGGGTATTCAGCTGGGCCAGGGCAATGGTCCAGCGTGGCACGAGTAGGGGGACCATCAGCAACGGCAGCAGCACCATCCAGTTCAGGTGCAGGTTGCGCAAGTAGATGCCGACGAGCGTCCAGGAATCGGCCGAGAGGAAGCCCATGTGCGGGCTCAAGTAATTGCTATAGTTCCGCAGCCATTGGACCGGCGGCGGCGCTTCCGTGACGCCGGTATTCGGCGTGACCCGCAGATCCTCGATGACGCCGTCCAATCCCTGCGGATGGCGATGGATCCAGGCGGTGAGCCAGCTGCCGATGTAGCCTCCGCCGGAGACGGTCGAAAGGTAGTCGAACTTGTTCAGGAGTTGCAGTCGCGCGAGGGATTGCAAGACGCCGAGTCCGAAGGTCGCGCTGCGTATCCCTCCGCCGGAGAAGCAGAGTCCCGCGCGTTTCGGGTGGCAGGCGTGGATATACCGGAAGAGTGCGGCCGTGCGCACCGCCTCGGGGGCCCCCACCGGATGATCCTTGGGCAGGGGGCCGTGCAGCAGCTCGGCTTCTTCCTCCAGAATCGTTGCGAGTGTCAGCGGGTCGTCCTGCGAAGCGGGAGTGGTCATCGTGACTCCAAGGGGAACATGGTGAGGGTGACGCTGTCTCGACGGAAAGCGCCCGTGTCGGCGCCTGTCATACCACGATTGGAAAAGGCAAACCACATGCCCCGAGAGGACAGTGGAACAGAAAAAGGCCTGGAAACCCTGTCGATGCGTTCCGTGCCGTCTGCGGCCACGGAAATAGACGCGAATGCGTAGGGGCGGTATCTCGTGGAGATTATCGGATCGGATACAGCGCGTATCTCAAGTGATACGGCAGCCTGGCGCCGCTATGGTCAATGTTTGCGGTCCCGTTGCATCAGCTTGTCGGTATAGGCCAGCAGGATGGCGGAGCCCAGGAAGGTGAGGTGGATGAAGATCTTCCACTTGACGTGGTCGGGGTTCTCGTTTGCGATGTCCACGAAGGATTTCAGAAGATGAATGCTGGAGATGCCGACCAGCGACGCGGCCAGTTTGATTTTGATGGTCCCGGGGTCCACATGGGTGAGCCACTCGGGCCGGTCGGGGTGGGTTTCGAGGTCGAGTTTACTGACGAAGGTGGCATAGCCGCCGATAATGACCATGGTCAGCAAATTGGCCACCATCGTGACATCGATCAGGCCGAGCACCCCCAACATGAATTTGGTTTCTTCGAGTTGCTTGAAGTGTTTCGCCATCTCCCAGAGTTCGAGGATGAACTTGGTGGCATAGAGCAACTCGGCGATGATGAGGCCGCCGTAGAGCGGCGCTTGAATCCAGCGGCTGCCGAAAACCAGGAACTCAAAGGCCTGCTCAACGCGGTTGTGCGATGTCGGAGGCAATGCTGCAGGACCGGACGGGGACGGATGACTCACGCGTGCGCTCACTCTCCTTGGTGAGGGCGTATCCTAGTCGGCGCGTGGAGTTCTGTCAATCGTCGGATGGGTTTAGATGCAGGCCCTCACTATGCCGCGTTACCGGCATCCGAAGGTGCGAAGGACTTCTGAGGAGAAGTCAGCCTGGCCGAGGGAAGCCATCGGGACACAATCTCCCGTAATTGGTCGGGGACGATCGGTTTGCTGATGAAATCGTCCATGCCGGCCTTGAGACAGTTCTCACGATCGCCTGCCATGGCATTGGCGGTCATGGCGATGATCGTGAGATGCGTGCCCGCCTGTTCCTGAGACCGGATCAATCGAGTCGTTTCGAGTCCGTCGAGCTCCGGCATCTGACAATCCATAAACACCAATGGATATTGATGCCGACAGACGGCCGCGAGCGCTTCCATGCCGTTACCGGCCACATCCACGCGGTACCCGAGCTTTTCCAGCATCTTCAACGCGACCTTTTGATTCACCGGATTGTCGTCGACGACAAGCAGTCGTTGCGCTGCCTGTGCCTGAGCCTCCGACATGGTGTGTCTGGTAATCAGCGGCGTCGATGTTTCGTCGCTGTCTTTGCGGCCGAGGATCAGACGGATACAGTCGGCTAGCTGGCGTTCACGAACCGGTTTGGGAAGGTACGCGCTGGCACCGGCTTCCTTCGCCGCGATGCTGTCGCCTCGTTGGCCGAACGCCGTCAGGACGATCAGGTGTGTCGCGCGGATGGCGGGATCCTCTTTGATCAAACGACAGAGCTGGAGTCCGCCGATATCCGGCATGTGCATGTCGATGATGGCGAGATCGAAGGGGGTACCGTCGGCGGCGGCCTGGCGCAAGAGCGCCAGTGCCGAAGGGGCATCGACGGCGCTTTCGTGGTGCATGTTCCACGCCGAGACATGGTATTGAAGCAAACTGCGGTTCGTCGGGTTGTCGTCGACGAGGCAGACGCGGCGGCCGGCGAAATCGTTGGACGTCAACGGGGGCATCAGGGGCGGAGCTGCGTCCGCTTGCAGGGCGAAGCGCACGGTAAACCAGATGCGGGTGCCGAGCCCCGGCATCGATTGCAGTCCGATTTCTCCGCCCATCAGCTCGACCAGCCGTTTGCAGATCGTCAGGCCGAGACCCGTTCCGCCGTACTTGCGGGCGGTCGAACTGTCGGCCTGGGTAAAGGCCTGAAACATTCTCGCCTGGGCTTCGGGGCTGAGGCCGATGCCGGTATCGATCACCTCGAACCGGAGCATGACGAAGGTCGGATCTTCATCCAACGGGAGAACTTGGATCAACACTTCGCCCTGTTCGGTGAATTTGATCGCGTTGCCGAGCAGGTTGGTCAGGACCTGACGAATACGCCCCGGATCTCCGATGACGGTCCGCGGTGTTTGCGCGTCGATGAGTCCGACGAGTTCCAAATGCCGGTCCTGAGAGGCGGGCGCCAGCATGTCCAGCGTATCTTCGATGGTCATGCGGAGGTCGAACGGGATCTGCTCGATGGTAAATTTTCCGGCCTCGATTTTCGAAAAGTCCAGAATGTCGTTGATGATCCTCAGCAGCGATTCGCTGGAATGCCGGAGGGTCTGCAAATAGTCACGCTGCTCGGTGCTCAGGGCGGTGTCGAGCAGCAAGGTCGTCATACCGAGCACCCCGTTCATCGGGGTGCGGATTTCATGGCTCATCGTGGCCAGGAAATCGGTCTTCGCCTGTCCGGCTTTGACGGCCTGGTCGCGGGCTTCCGAGATCTCCAAGTTTTTCCATTCGAGGTCCTGGGCCGCTTTCGACAGCGCGCTTTCGGTGCGTTTTCGCATCGTAATGTCGACGATGGATGCCAGCGCCAGTTTTCCGTTCGGCGTATCGATCGGATTGAGTCCGAGCTCGACGGGAAACTCCTGCCCGCTCTTGTGCAAGCCGAAGAGTTCCCTGCCGGCTCCCATGGCGCGTGACGACGGGGCCGAGAAGTATCCGATGCGATGCGCCGGATGGTTGGGACGAAACCGTTCCGGAATCAGCATTTCGACCGGCCGGCCGAGCATCTCCTCGCGGCTGTAGCCGAACATGGTTTCGACCTGTTTGTTGACCAGCGTGATGTTGCCGAGGGGATCGATCATCAACATGCCGTTCGGCGCGGATTCCACCACTTGACGGAACTGGGCCTCGGCCTGTTTGCGCAAGGAGATGTCGCGCACGATACCGGTAAACTTTCTGGCGCCATCGACGAGCATTTCACTCACTGCCAACTCAATGGGAAATGACACGCCGTCATTTCGAAGTCCCAGCACTTCACGACCGATGCCGATGACCTTTTTCTGGCCCGACTGCAAATAATTGGTCAGGTACCGGTCGTGTTCCGTATGGTAGGGCTCGGGCATGAGGAGCTTCACGTTCTGCCCCAGGAGCTGGTTCGAGGTGTAACCGAACATGCGAGTGACGGCGGGATTGACCGATTCGATGATGCCTCGCTCGTTGATGACAACGATGCCGTCCACCGCCGTGTCGACGATCGCCCGCAATCGGACCTCGCTCTGATGCATGGCGGCTTCTGCTTGTTTGAGATCCGATACGTTGATGTGCATGACCACAGCGCCGTAGCTCCGGCTGCCCTGCATCGGGGTGACGATGACCCGGAACCAGCGCCGGAGCGTGGAGCTTGAACTCTCGTATTCGTAGGAGAAGGCGCGGATGGTGCCGTCCAGAATGTGCCGGATTCCTTGGGCCACGTGCTGGGCGTCGGGCTGAGTTCCCGCCGCATCGCAGATCCGGAGATAGTTGAGGCCGACGCCGTAACTTTCGCCGGTAAAGCCGTTCGCAGCTGCGAACCGTTCCCAGGACTCGTTGACCGCGAGAATTGTCCCCTGCGCGTCAAGCACGGCGATATTGGCCGGCAGCACGTTGATGATGCTGGGGTCGAGGCGATGGTCCCGACGATGTTTGGCGCGACGCTGATGGACAGACATGAAAGCCATCCTTCTCTAGCACGGACTATTCTGAATACTTGCTCCGTCGTCCGATCTTCTCGCCCGGCGGGGCTGTTCTCGTTCGGCCTCCTCGACGGACCGCAAGTACGTCTGCGTCGGCGTTACTTGCGAGAAGCCCCGGCGGGCTTCAGTCTCAACCGACTCGCGACGGCATTCATGAATAATCCGGGTTAGCCGTTGGTGCCGGTCGCAGCGCCGGCGGTTCCGAGCCAGGTGTCGAGTATCGCCTGAAGCTCTTTGGGGCGGACCGGTTTGGCGATGTAATCGTCCATCCCGGCGGCCAGGCAGCGTTCGCGGTCGCCTTGCATGGCGTTGGCCGTCATGGCCACGATCGGGGTATGGGCCGACCGGCCCTCCATTTTTCGGATCAGTGCGGTCGCTTCGAACCCGTCCACTTCCGGCATCTGGCAGTCCATAAAAATCAGCGGATAACGGGAACGCTCATGGGCGGCCACGGCTTCCTGTCCGTTTCCCGCGACATCGACCCGGTAGCCGAGCTTCTCCAGCATCTTGCAGGCCACTTTCTGGTTCACGGGATTATCTTCCGCCAGGAGCAGGCGAGGTTTCGGTCCTGCCTGGGACTCGCTCAGGGTGTGTCGTGTAATCAATGCCGGCGGTTCGGCGTTCGGCGGCGTCCCGGCCGTGGACTCGGGGGCCAGCAAGAGACACAGGCATTCGAGCAATTGGGCCTGACGGAGCGGTTTTGTGAGATAGGCGTCGATGCCGATGGATCGTGCAGTCTGGCCGTCGCCCCGTCGGCCGACCGTGGTGAGGATGATCAGGCGTATGCCGGCGGTTGCGGGGTCTTGTTTCAGCAAGGCGGCCGTTTCGAACCCGTCCATGTCGGAGAGATGCAATTCGATGAGGGCCAGGTCGAAGGGATTCTGACTGGCCGCCGCCGTGCGGGCTAACTCCACGGCCTCCGGACCGCTCTGTGCCACCGTGCAATTCATTCCATGCGACGTGAGCTCCTGGCGCATGGCTTGCCGGACGGTGTCGCAGTGGTCCACGAGGAGAATACGCCGGCCACGCAGCCGGCTCCAGGAAAAGGGCGACGGGGCTGTGGCGAGTGTCGTCTCCGGGAATTGCGCGGTGAACCAGAATGTGCTGCCCTGCCCCGAGTGGCTTTCGACCCCGATCTGCCCATGCATTTGACTCACGAGTCGTTGGCAAATCGCGAGCCCCAAACCGGTACCGCCGAATCGCCTGGTGGTCGAGCTGTCGGCCTGCACGAAGGCGTGGAACAATCGTCCCTGCACGGCCTCCGGGATGCCGATCCCGGTATCTTTGATGGTGAATCGCAGGAGGTCTAGGCCGCCTTGAGTCTCACGCGTCACATGGAGAAATACTTCGCCCGCAGCGGTGAACTTGATGGCATTGCCGACCAGATTCACCAGGATCTGTCGGAGCCGGCCGGGATCGCCTACAACGGCGGTCGGCACGGCGGCATCGACTAAACCGATCAACTCCAGGCCTTTGCTCTGCGCCTGTTCCGCGAGCAGCTCCACCGTATCCTCCACCGTCATCCGGAGGTCGAACGGGAGTTGCTCAAAATGAAGTTTGCCCGCCTCGATTTTGGAGAAATCGAGAATGTCGTTGAGGAGTGTCAGCAAGCCGTCGCTCGAACGGCGGACCGAGTCGGCAAACTCATGTTGTTCCTTGGTGAGGGCGGTATCGAGCAAGAGACCCGTCATGCCGATGATCGCGTTCATCGGGGTGCGGATTTCATGGCTCATGGTGGCGAGAAAGTCGGCCTTGACCTGGGCGGCTTGAAGGGCTTCGTCCCGCGCCTCCGCGAGGGCATGTTCTGCGGCTTTTCGGCTGGTGATGTCTTTCCCCATCGCCAGGAATCCGGTCACGACGCCGTCACTGTCCCGGAGTGCGGTGATGGTCAATAAGACAGTCAGCCGGCTGCCGTCTTTTCGCTGGTAGGTCCATTCCCGTTCATCGAATCCGCCTCGGTTTGCATGTTCGACCAAGGCGGCGACACCCTGAATCGGACGCTCATACAAATCGCTGAGCTCCCTGGCATGGCGGTCGATTTCCTCGGGCACGTGCAGCAATATGAGCGACTGCTGTCCGATCATCTCGTCGGAGGTATAACCCAGCAATTCTTCCGCGCCGGTGTTGAAGGTCGTGATCGTCCCCTCGGTATTGGTGGCGACGATGGACACATTGGTTGCGCTGGAAAGGATGGTCTGCAGTTGCAGGTTGGTTGCGAGCAGGGCCCGTTCCAGGTCTTTGCGAGCCCGGATGTCGGTGGCAATGACTTGGATGGCCGGTTTCCCCTCGAACATAATCGGGGTTGCCGCCACTTCGACATCGATGATGGAGCCGGTGAGACCGACAAACCGCTCCTCGGTGGGCGGGACCGGTTGATTCGTCTTGCGTATGTTCGCGATTCGCTGTCGTACCTTGGGGTGCGAGTCGGGATGGATAATCTCAAGGACGGTCTTTCCGAATAACTGCGACGGGGCGATCGCGCCCAGTAACTTCACGCAGGCCTGATTGGTAAACACGATTCTGTCTTCACAATTCACGAAGATGGCGTGGGGTGATAACTCCACGAGCGCGCGATGCCGCAGCTCACTGGCACGAATCTGTGCCTCCATTTGTTTGGCTGCAGTGATGTCTACGGCGATGCCCGCAATGCGATAGGGCTCCCCCTGGGCGTTCTTGATCGCGAAGCTACGATCCCGGATCCACCGCACCTGTCCGCTCGGTGTGACAATTCGATATTCCTCGTCATAGGGGAGGTGCATCTGACAGGCTGCGGCGGTGGCGACGCGCGTACGGTCCTCCGGATGGATGTGATCGAGCCAGAAACTCGGATTCACATACAGGAGGTCCCTCGGAAATTCCCAGATGGTCTCGAAGGCGGGGCTGACATAGAGGACCTCGCTCTTATCCGGCGAGGTGAGCCAGAAGACGGCATCGATATGCTCAGCCAATTGCCGGAATCGCTCTTCACTCTCCCGAAGGGTCGCTTCCATGCATTTCCGCTCGGAAATGTCGCGAAGCATGCCCGTATACTTCTTCTCCGTTCCGATCTGCATCTCGCTGACCGACACATGCACGTCGATCCGAGTCCCGTCTTTGCGCACAGCCGGCACGTCGCGGCCGCTGCCGATGATGGTGCGATTTCCGGTCGCCAGGTAGTTCGCCAGGTACTCATTGTGGTGTTCACGATAGGGAGAGGGCATGAGTCGGGAAATGTTCTGCCCGATCAGTTCGTGCGCCTGGTACCCCAGTAAATTCAACAGGGCGGTGTTGGCGCTTTCGATCCGACCGTGTTCGTCGATGACCACAATGCCTTCAATCGCGCTCTCGAAGATCGAACGCATTCTGGTTTCGCTGTCTCGCCAGGCAAATTCAGCGCGTTTGTATTCGGTGATATCCAGCACGGTTCCGGCCATACTCACCGGTCGTCCGTCGGGATCGCGCTGGACGACTCCGCGGCAATTGATGTGCCGCACTTCGCCGTCGGGGAGGCGAATCCGGCAATCGACGTTGTAGGGCGAGTCGTATGTCAGCGCTCCATCGACGGCTTGCTTCACGCGCTCGACGTCGTCCGGATGTAGCGCGGAGAGGAAGGTCGCATAGGTCGGGAGGCTCTGGTCTGGAGTATGGCCGAAGATCCGGCACTGTTCGTCGGACCATGCTTCCTGCCCGGTCGCGATAGTCCAGTGCCACGAACCGAGATGGGCCAGCGTCTGGGCCTCGTCCAGCGCCTGTTGTTTGGCCTGCAAGTCGCATTGCGCGCGTGCCTGCGACGCTTCGAGTGCCTTACGGTCGGAAATGTCGAGATGGATGCCGGCGGCCCGCAAGGGGGCACCCTTCGCGTCCCGCTTGACCACGCGTCCGCTGTCGAACACCCAGCACCAGGCGCCGGACTTGCTTCGCAGGCGATGCTCGCTGGAATAGGTGGGCGTGTCTCCACGAAGATGCGCAGACACCGTCGCCATCACCTGGTGAAGGTCATCCGGGTGCACCAATTGCTCCCAGGTGCGGACATGCGGCTCAAGCTCGTCGAGACGGTAGCCGAGCATACTCGCCCATCGTTCGTTATAGGTCACTCGCCCTGTGGGGATTTCCCAGTCCCAGGTGCCCATTTGGGAACCTTGCACGATCAGGTCCATCCGGTCGGCCTGCTCGTCCACAGTCTGTTCATGTACGGCGAGAAGGCGTTCGAGGTCGGCGAGCCTGGCCTGCAGATGCGCGTTGTGGACGGCCGTTGGGTCGTCGCCGGGCTGCTCCGGCCTGGAGGTCTGGTGCGGGTGAGAGGCCGCCGTCGTGGTCGCATAGGGCGCCAGTGCGATCTGCGCGCACAGCGCGAGGGGTTTGAAAAGGGTTGCCGTGCTCTCAGGGATAAAGTCCTTGCTGAAGAGAATGATGGAAAACAGTTCACCGTCCGGCAGTGGTGCGCCGAATCCCAGGACCGACCGGATCCCGTAGGTGCGCACGAACTCTTCCTGTCCCGGGACGTAGGGACTTCCTTCGGCTTCTGGAATGTGAAAGACGTTGAACGATTGTTCGTGCTGGTCGAGCAACACGCTCGGGCCCGGCTGTGTCAACGAGGGGAGCGAGACCCCCAGCTGCCGGAAGAGCTGACTGAACATGGGTAACCGTTCGACGGCCTCCAGGGTGTCGAGCGGGATGACGCGGAAGCGGCTTGAACGCGCGGGGTCATTCCACCCGGGGACCGCTCCGGCGCTGGCCAGCAGGGTGAGGCAGGTCAGAGAGGGGGCCGGTGGCGTGTTTCCGAGCCGGGTGTCAGCCAGGGCTCGAAGGTCCGGTGTCAGCCGGTTATAGGGTGTCGTTTTGAAGAGGCGGACCAGGCTGCAGGCCGGCTCCCGGAGATGGCCCATGGTCAAGGATTTGTAGAGGTGACGAACGAGGCGGTCGGCGACCTGCTCAAGGCTGGCGGCATCTGTGCCGAGCCGGCGCAACGCCGCGCCGCAGGCGGTCATGTCCCGGAGTTGGAACGATCGCAAATGGTGCATACGACAGGCGATTCCGCGAAGGTAGAGACTAGGTGTCGATACTCTCTCGGCCTGCGGATCGAAGAACTTGAGTTTCCTGCCCTCGTGCGCCCGGTGCGACGGCGATCAGGGAATGGTCTTCAGGTAAAACGCGGCGGCTTGAGATCTCCTGCTCAGGTGAAGTTTTGAATACACGTTCGCCAGATAGTTTTTGATTGTTTTATCGCTCAGCCCGAGCTCGGCGGCGATTTCCTTGTTGGTTTTTCCTTGGGCAATGAGGGGAAGGAGGCGTCGCTCTTGCGGCGACAGCAGATGACGGCCCCGTTCGGGCTCCCGATCGGCGACTTTGCGGAGGTAGGCAAACGTGTGACGGGTCACCCCGGGGTCCAGGTAGGATTGCCCCTTGGTCAGGCTGCGCATGGCGTGCAACAGGGTCTCCGCCCCGGCCTCTTGGAGAACATACCCGTGGGCTCCGGTTGCGACGGCGGAGAGCAGGGTGGCGTCAGTGAGCGCATCGGCCAGAAAGAGCACGCGCGTCTCCGGAAGGTGCGCGAGGATTTCCTTGGCCGTTTCGATACCCGTGCCGTCCTGCACTCGCAGATCGAGCACAACGATGTCGGGTTTGTGGTGGAGCACCAGGGGGAGCGCCTCATCCCTCGACGAGGCCTCACCGATCACCATAAAGTCCGGTACGGAGTTCAGCAGCGTTCGCATGCCGACTCTGACCAATTCCTGAGGATTGATGATGAACACGCGCGCCGGTGTGTTCTGTAATTCGTTCATATTCGACTCTCAGCTAGATGTGGATGGATGACTGGTGAACTGTTTCTCTGTCTGTGCCGAGGCGGCGGGTGCTCTTCGACAAGGGCGGCCCGTCGGATGATAATCGGCGTCCATCCTGCTCGAACCGGAATACCTCCGCGATCGAACGGCCCTGCGGCGGGCCGGCCTGTCGGAGGCCGACCCGCGCGCGGCCGTGCAGTCGAGGCGCGATGATTTCCGGCTCGGGTTGCTCATGGTGCGGTCCTACGAGACTCCCACCAGATGGGTCACGCTGTAGCCCGGCGTCGCCGCCATCGGGCTGGTGGTGGCGATGCCGGCATTCATTCGCGACAGCGCGAGCACGATATTCTTGCCGCCGAATCCAAAGCTGTTGATCAAGGCACGATCGAGATGCGCTGCCCGCCCCTGTCCTGAAACATAATCCAGATCGCATGTCGGATCCGGCATCGTCAGGTTCAGCGTGGGCGGGATGAACTGGTGCTCCATGGCCTTTGCGGTGCCGATGACTTGGAAAGCGCCGCTGGCGGCGAAGGCGTGACCGAGTGCCGCTTTGAACGAACTGACGGGAACCCGATACGCGTGGTCCCCTAGGACCTGTTTGACGGTGTGTGTTTCGAGCGCATCCATCTCCATGGTGCCGAGCCCGCAGGCGTTCACGTAGTCCACTTCCTCAGGAAACCAATGGGCTGTCGAGAGGGCCAGCCTGGCCGCCCGTTGCTGCTCGTGGCCCGTGTGATCCGCCTTTACCATGGAATGGGCATCACAGGTAAAGCCCCATCCTTCCAGCTCGGCATACATCTTGGCGCCGCGGGCGCGCGCGTGCTCAAAGTCTTCCAAGATGAGGCAGCCGGCGCCTTCGCCCAACACCATGCCGCATCGGGTTTTGTCGAAGGGACGGGGAAGGTTGCGAATGGCCCCGCGTTCGTCCGGCGCCAGCGCGCGCCCGGCGTTCATGGCGGCGTAGACGCTCGGGTGGAGCGGTGCTTCGGTCCCGCCGGCCACGACGAGCGACGATTGGCCGGATTTGATCCATTCGTAGGCGCGGCCGATGGCATTGGCCGTCGAGGAGCAACCGATCGAGTACGTCTCGCAGGGGCCGTGCAGCCCGAGCACGATGGCCACTTCCGACGAAATCGCGTTCGGGAAGGTCATCCCCATGGTGAATGGGTTGACGCGCTCATAGGCGTTGAGTTTGGCCGCATCGTGGAACTCGAACGCTTCCTTCATGCCGCCGATGGAGGTGCCGATGCTGATGCCGATGGACCCGCGATCTTCCTGTTCCAGCTCGATGCCGGAATCGCGCGCCGCCATCATGGCGGAGGCGACGGCGAACTGAGTGGCCCGCCCCATACGACGGGCCTGCTTGCGATGCAGGAAATCTTCGGGGTCGAAGTCCCGCACCTCCGCCGCGAGGCAGGCTTGGAACGGTGAGGTATCGAACGAGCTGACCGGTTTGACGGCGCTCTCACCCTTGCTCAATAGATGCCAGAACAGATCGACGGTGCAACCCAACGGGGAAATCACTCCCATTCCGGTAATGACGACTCGACGAGAGGTCTGTGGGGTCATGGTGCCCTCCTGTGCTCCGGGGAGCGTGAAAATGTGTGTCGTCAGTGGCTGTGCCACACATGCATGTGCTCGCGATGCGCGTCCGGTAACGTGGAATCGGGATAAAACGTGGCATAGAATTCTTCATCCAGGTGATGGGTTTGACAGGCCACGATGGACTTGCAGGCATCGGCGTGCGCCGGGAACCGTCCGTAGGTGCCGAGGATGTATTCGGCAAACGCAATGGTGGCGTCGATGGCGCGCTCGGAATGTTGCGGTACCTGCTGCGCGGCTTTGGGATTGGTCCAAGGCTGCTCGGTGGACTTTCCGTAGGTGCCGTTCGGCCCGAACTTGCTGGCGACCAGGTTGGTCACGGCATCTTTCATCGACGGCACGAACGGCGGGGTGGGCCCTTCCCATACCTGTGGAAGGCCGACCGGATTGGCGCGCAGGGGTTTGCCCGGCGGGACGACGAAGTGGAAGCCGAGGCCGGGGTAGATGTGCGGTTCCATCCCGAGGAGGTGACGGCCGCTCCCCACGCTCTGGATGCCGCCGCCCAGTCCCAGGGCCTGCTGCATCAGCGAGAGATGTTCGCAGATGATTCCTTGCTCTTGAACGGCGGTTTCGCAAATGCCGGCATCGAGTTCCCGCAGGCTGAACATTTTGCGCGAGGCGAGATTGTCGTGCAGGTGCCCGCCCGCGCTCTTGCGGAAGGCATCGAGCCCGCAGGCGGCGTTGCCGTTGTCTGTATCGACGATGAAGTATCCCGTGTCTTCGCTGAACATCGTCAGCAGGAGATTCAGATACAGGAGCGCGATATTGGTGACGGGCATGAACAGGGTTGTGCCGGGGCGGTTCGTATACCACTGATTGAACGGCAGCATGAACGGGGCTTCGCGCGGAATCTCCAGTCGGGACGATTGGAGTTGCACCACCTCCAGATCCCAGGGATGATCTGGGCCGGCGGCGTCGGCGACAAAAAACACGCCGTCATCGTTGGTGTAAAAGAGTTGCGTGCTCTGCGCGGAGCAGGGGCTGGGAACCGTGCGGCTTTTGAAGTTCATCAGCGCGTGACCCTGGCCGGCGCTCGCGCCCGGGCGGCCGACAAACTGCATGTCGCCCAGGTTGCGCCCGGATCGGCCGATGGCCGCATAGATCAGATATCGTTCTTCTTCCCGGCTCAGGGGAATCGGTTCATGCTGACTCGTGTATTGAAGCGGGCCGGCGGGCAGGGTCATGCCGCGACCGAAACGGCGCGTCTTGCGTTGGTGCAGGAGGTCGAGCAGAGTACATGTGGCGTCCATTGCTGCAGGTTGTGCGGCAAGCTGCTTCATAGGGCCTCTCCTTCCCGGCATCCTAGGGCGGGATGGCCTTGGCCGGGTGTGTGAAGATGGTGGTGCCGGTGCGTCATGCGCGGCATAACGTTGTGTGGGGAGAATGTACGAGAGGCGAGGTCTGGCGTCACCTACCCATCGGGGTAGGCGAGCGCCCTACTCGGCGTCGGTCAACGGGTGACGCACTGGGTGGAGCGCGAATCGGCATGTATTGTGCGATTTAGTCGGATGTGTTGACCGCGGAGGGCGGACGGTCGTCACTGGGCGGTGCGGACGGAATGACGCGATGTTGTTCGCCGGTCTGCCAATAGGCAATGGCGCTCCATCGATTTTCGACACCGATTTTCTGAAAGACGTTCTTGAGATGAAATTTGACGGTGTTCAAGCTGACTTTCAGAATGACGGAAATTTCCCAGTTGGTTTTCCCTGCCGCAACCCATCGGAGAATCTCTTCTTCCCGTTTACTCAGCAGGGTGGTCGCTTGCGCCGGTCGCTCGGGTCTCCATGTCGAGGTGCATCGCATGTAACTTAAGTGGAAATGCGGGGTGAGAATATCGAGCAGCAGGCGTAGTTTGTCGGCCTGTTTCGCGTCAAAATTACTGAAAGCGAAGTATGAACAGGAGCCGTTCACTCCGCGCACTCCGGCCGACAGGCAGGTCTTGATGCCGAAGTCGAGTTTGAGCGAGGTGATGTCCTTGGGCTCGTCGGCGGTCGGTACATCGGCGCTTGAGGTCACGGTCTGACCGGAGGTGATAAGGCGGTTGACGGCCGGATCGACGACCAATCCTTGGCCCATATACAGTTGACAGAATTCGCGCGGGTAGGTGGAATGCCCCAGTAACGGATCGATTCCGTGCAGGAGATCGACGGCGCCGCATCCGGAGAATTCGTAGGGGATCACTTTCCGGACGGCCGAGACGAGTTGCCACACCCTGTCGCTGCGAACGACGGAGCGAGCATCATGCATGATTTCGCCGAGCCGTTGAAATTCCTTGGCGGAAAATGCTGGCTGACTCATGCCGATTCTTTCCGATCAGCGGGGCCGGGTGCGAGTGAGGGCACCCGATGCCATGAAGATTCAGAAGCGCGGACGTGGTTCATAGTGAGACAGCTGTGCCCTGATCGAACAGGCTGATTGTACCGTCCGCTTGAGCCCGGTATCTAGGGCAACCCGCATCTAGTATAGAGTGCCTAAGGTATGAACCGCAACGGGGAAGAGGAGGGGCGTGAAAATTGACATGGAACCGGCGGGAGGCCCGCATGCCGTCGGACTAGCGGTGAATCTTCAGGGTCGGCCCGAGCGTCAGCCACTTCGTGGGGCCAAGGGCAGCCATATGCGGCAGATGGGCCACGTACCAGAACACCACATCCTGTTCCTGGACGCCCTGGTTGTCCTCGTCATACCCGAGCTGACCTCGGGCTCCGAAGACCCATGGAAGATCTTCGTCCGGGTTGGCCCGGCGAATGGCCACGTCGAGGTCGGCAAATGAATCGCGTTCTCCGTCGTCCTTCAGGGGCGAATACCCGTCTCCGGGAAGCACCCATACCCCGTGTCCTGTGAGCTGGTCGCGAACAAACCAGGACCGGTGAGTGGCTGTATTCTTCACGTCATTGCGTTCGTTGGTATATTTTTTCCATCCCGGCCCCCAGCCGCTGTCCGGGCCCCCATCGTCGCGCACAAATACCTGATCCATTCCGTTGCCGTTGATGTCGAAATCGAAGCGCCAATAGGGATGGTGGACGTGATCGGTGTTGCAGGACAACCCCCGGCTCTGGACGACCGGCCGCAATTCACCGTCCTCGGACAGATGCCACGACTGATAAATGTGATACTCCCCGATTCGGGCATAGATACCCAGTTCCAGCCATTTCATGCCTTTCACCGTGGAGCGTTCGACGCACACCTTCTGGTTGCCGCAGTTCACAATCGGGACGAGATCCTGCCAGCGCAGTCGATCTTGAAAGGGACCGCAGCGTCCGCTGTCGGCGCGGGAGCCGAACCAGGTAAAGGGGTTCCACCAGATGCGTTCCTTCACGTATTTCACGCGCAGGACCGGCATGCTGGCTTTCGCCAGCACCTGCTCACCGCCGTAGGTGACGTTACGAAGTGCCAGGCCGGTATTGTCCCGGACTTCGTAGTCGAAACTCCACGCACCCCACTCGACATGCTCCGATGCTGTGTCGGCCGAGCCGGGCAGCGGCAGAGCGAGGCTGCAGACCAGTAATAACGCACTCACCGCGAGGCGTCTCATCCCGTATCCTTTCACCGCCTAACGGGGCGGTTCATCTCCCGCATCCAATACACGGTCTTCCGTGAGATCGACTTGCGCCCAGTATTTCGGGTCGCCGCCCAGACCGGGGGAGAAGGTGATCCAAATCACCCGATGTCCATACCCGGGGTCGTTTCTGAAAAATCCGCGATCCGGTTGCATCAACAGCCCATGTCCTTCCATCCCTTGCACCTTGCCGGCGAGGCGGTCATCGGCGCGAGCCAACTCGATGCCTCGCTGGACGTCCCGGGGGCCTTCGGGGGGCAGATACCCTTCCGCTCGCGAGGCGTCCAGAACGGTCGAATCTTTCAGGCGCACGTCGACGGCGACGTTATGGCTGTAGCTGAAGTAGGTAAGTCTGGTGAAGCGCGCGGTTGTCCGGCAGCAACCGAACGACACCTTCCCTCTCGGCGGTACGCGGTCCGCGTCAATGAATCCCCATCGTTCACCCAGGAGGGTCGCGACCCGAGGGTCCGATTCCGCAGCCGTTCGCAGTCCGGCAATGTCCACAGCTGAGAGCACCGCCTCTTGATTGGGTGAGCGAGCGATCCCGGCGTCGAGAGCGCTTCCGGCCATCTTGGGCTTGATATGCTCGGGAGATTCATCGGACGAGAATTCCAGGATATGTCTGGTCGGGAGCTGTGCGGGGAGCGGCTTCTTCGGCACGACGGTTTCAGGATCTTCCGGGCCGAAGGGGCCGCGTGAGGCGGCATCGAGACTGCAGCCTGTGGCGAGAAGGAGCAGCATCAACGCGGCGGATGTCCACATGACCGGTCGAGTTCCCATACCTCTCACACCAATGCCAGCTTGCCAGCCACGCCAAGTGCCAAGCGCGAAATCTGCGCGCCCGCTTTAATGACGGCTGCGCGTTTCTTTCGCGATGCGGCATCCAGCACGGCCTTCTTCATCAACTCTTTATAGCCGCTGATTTCGTCGGCGCCGAAGGGGACGATTTGGGCCACGGTCTCGTTATTGAAGGTGTTGGCCAGTTGCAGGTAGAGATTGGAGATCTCTGCGGCATAGATGCCTCGTCGCAGCGGGTCGTTCTTGTAGGTCTCAAATTTCTTTCGCAGCGCGGCGACGGCCTCCAGCAGGGCTGCTTGCCGGACCTTGGTATCGTCCTGGCGGCCGACGCTGAACTCCACCGCGCCCAACTGATCGACCAGCACTTGCGCTTCCTCGCGGGCGTTGCCCACGCGGTCGGCCAGTTGCTCGATTTCATTGGTGGCGCTTTCGGCGGTTTCCATCAGCTGCTTGATCAGATTGTCGTTGTCTCGGAGGAACGTGACCACCCCCTCGATGCTGCGATTCATAGAGCCTCCGTTACTGTCCGTCGTCTTTCTTTAATCGATCGAGGAGTTCTACCAGGTCGGCGGTAAACAGTTGGGCACGATCCAGCCCGCCGATGCGCAGGATTCGTGCGCCGACCACTTCTTCCAGCGCATCGTTGACGGTACGCGAGTGATCCAGGATCTCCATGATCTGGCCGGACCGGTTGGGGGCCTGGTCAAGGATGGCCGTGACGAACTCAGGATCGACGGATGCGAAGGCCGTTTGCTTGGCAAATCGATGCACCTGGGCATGAAGCGTCGCCGTCCGTTTCCATGAGTCGTTCAGGGCATTGGCGGTATCGCGCAGACCGCAGAAATCTTCTTCAAATTGATTCCAGACCGCCTTCTCGAGTCCCTGTGCATCGGCCATGTAGATGAGACTGGTGAGATAGGCAGCGGCGTAGGCGGCGTCTCCCTTCTTCGTGGTGAGATTCCGGAATGAGGCCAGGGCGAAGCGGTGTTTGGTTTCCTGTATCTGTAGCGATTTGAAGCTCTCGTGCAGCGAACTGCGGGCTTGTTCGAGGAACTTGATGCGGGCCTCGGTTTCCTTCTGGAAGAGGTCGATGTTGGTCTGCGCCGCGTCGATCTTGGTGCCTTCCAGTTGAATGAGGTCGCGCACCGAACGGCTGTGGATCGAGTGGCAACCGGTGGCCATGAGGACCAGTATGACGACGGACAGTAGCCTCACGCCTCGCGTGACCATGGAGGGCTCCTTCTTCCGGCCGGCTGTGCGGCGGATCATCGGCGCACCGTGCGGAGCGTGTCGGCAAGCGACTGGGTGTCGTTCCGGCTGAGGGTGACGTCGATGTCCAGGTATTGCTTGATGATGCCGTTGATCCGGCGTAGTGCTTCGACATTGTTCCGGTACTGGTCGAATGCCGTGAGATCGAGGGCCTGCGGGGCCTTGGAATCGGAGGCCACGCGCTGTTCGATCCGGGAGATCAGTTCGGGAATTTGCTGGATGAGATGACTCATGTCCCCGGAGCCGGCGAGAAAAACAGGCTGCCCGTTCCCGCCTTTGCGTTCGGGGAGAGATTTGAGGCGCATGGCATTGATCACAGCCAGGACATCGGGGCCCAGCACCTCGGCATCGTCGTCGGCGAGGGTGGCGTCCGGGATGTCGGTCAGGCGGGGATTGGTCGTGGCCCACTGCAAGGCCAGATCTAGTTTGAGGCGGGTCTGAACATAGCGGAACCACTGTACGTGGCGGCTGTTGATATTGCCGACCAGTTCCCGATACTGCTGCATGAGCTGTTCATTTTCGGTATAGGCCCGGTCCTTGGCCGCCAGCGCCTGCTTGACCTCCGGCGGGGTGGTGCAGGCGGCAAGCGACGCGAAGACCAGTATGGAAGCGATGCGCAACATCCTCATCGGGATGCCTCCCCATTGTCGTCTTAAGTCGGATGCCCGAAGAGAGACGCAAACTACGTACCTGACAAGCAGCGATTTCTCCGCTGTCGAACGAGTGGCAAAAACCCAATATTCGAAGAGAAAGTGTGCCTGTTCCACTGTGAAGCATCGCCGGTGAGGCGGATCAAGCGTACCTATTCAGATACGGGTGTATCGAACCCAATACAGTGTATGCGAAGTCCCCGTCGGTATTGCGTTAGCCCACATCATTCATGACGGTTCGTCGCGAAATCGTCGAGCCACATCGCCAGCCCGTCGGCCGAAGGCTCGTCGCAGGAGCGGATCGGCGATTCTAGTAGGAGCGCTCATGAATAGTGTGGGCTAGGACGGGGTGAGGGCTTTACGTAGGGCGGCGACGGTGGAGATATCGAGGCCGGCGGAGCGGAGTTCATCGTCGGTGGCGGTGGCGATCCGTTGGAGGCTGCCGAATTGCTTCAGAAGTCGCTTGCGGCGAATGGTGCCGATGCCGGCGATCTGGTCGAGTTCGGATGACAGCAAGGCCTTGCCGCGCAAGTTCCGGTGATAGGTCAGGGCGAAGCGATGGGCTTCGTCGCGAATGCGCTGGACCAGGTGGGTGGCGGGGGAGGTCGGCCGCAGGACAATGGGATTTTTCCGGCCGGGGAGAAAGATCCGTTCGTCTTTCTCGCCACGGGCCTTGGCGAGGCCCATGATCGGAATCTGGTCCTGTCCGACCTGTTTCAAGCCTTCGAGCGCGGCGCTCAATTGGCCCAGCCCGCCATCAATGAGGATCAGGTCCGGACGGGCGAGATCTTCGGTCGCGCCATACCGCCGCATCACGGCTTCCTGCATACTCGCAAAGTCGTTGGCTCCCTCCACCGTCTGAATCCTGAATTTGCGATAATCGGATTTCTTCGCCTCCCCGTCTTCCCACACGACCAGCGAGGCCACCGATTGATTGCCCATGATGTTCGAAATGTCGAAGCCTTCGATGCGGCGTGGAACTGCGTCGAGGCGAAGCAGGCGTTTGAGTTCAGCCGTCGCCTGCCGATCCAAAGCCTCATTGCGGAGATGATCGGCAATGGCCGCCGCGGCATTCTCCTCTGCGAGGAGGACCAGTTGATGCTTGGTACCCCGTTCCGGCGCCAGGAGACGCACGCTGTCGCCCCGTTTTCCGCTCAGCCACCGTTCGATGAGCGGGGCCTCGTCGAGGGTCGTGGGGAGCAGCAACTCCTTGGGCGGTTGTCCTTCCTTGTTGTAGAACTGCTCGATGGCTGAGCGCACGAGTTCCTCGTCGCTTGAATCGGCGGATTGAGGCCAGAAGAAATCCTTACGTCCGATCAACAGGCCTCCGCGCACGAACAGGAGCTGGAGATCCGCAGCAGTGCCCTGACGGGCTAATCCGATCACATCCTGGTCGGTCGTGCTGACTTGGGTGATGCGCTGCTTTTCCAACGTGCGCTCGACGTTAAACAGGCGATCCCGCAGCCGGGCCGCTTCCTCGAACTCTTCCCGTTCCGCCGCCCGCTCCATGTCCTCGCGCAGGCTGTCCAGCAGCTCCCGGTCCCGCCCTTCGAGAAACTGGCGAACCTGTTTCACGATCTGGTGGTACTCGTCTCGCGACTGGTTGCCGGTGCAGGGGGCCATGCAGCGTTTGATCTCGAACTCGATGCAGGCCCGGTCGGCACGGCCGTCGATCTCGATTTCGCAGGTGGCCAACGGAAACGCCTTGCGAATGACCTTCAGTGTCTCGCGGAGCGCCCCGGCCGGAGTGTAAGGACCGTAGTAGAGCGCCCCGTCCTTTTGTACCCGCCGTACGATGGAGAGGCGCGGAAAGTTCTCTTTGATCGGCAGGCGCAGATAAGGGTACTGCTTGTCGTCACGCAGGACGATATTGAAACGCGGCCGGTGGCGCTTGATCAGATTGCTTTCGAGGATCAGGGCCTCCAGCTCGGAGCGGGTCACGATGGTTTCGAGGTCGGTAATCTCGTTGACGAGCACGGCGGTCTTCGGCGTCTGGTCGCTGCCTCTCTGGAAGTAGGAGCGGACCCGGTCCGCCAACACGGCGGCTTTTCCGACATAGAGGATCTCCCGTTTCGCGTTCCGAAACAGGTAGCAGCCCGGTTGACCGGGCAGGTGATCGAGCTTGGATTGGAGGGCGTCAGTCGTCATAGGTCATCCGTCAGGCGTAAGAATACCAGGACGGGGTCCTGTATTTCCTCACGCGTGACCATGGACGGTTGACGAGAAGTTATTTGAGTCCGCGCACGAACGATGGACTCAGAGCGCCTCGGGCGACCTCTGCCACCGGGCCTTTCATCGTCAGGCTGAAGTCCCGGGCGACTTCGATGTTGAGCGTGCCGCCGGGCATCTTGACCGTGACCGGTCCCTTCACCAGTCCGAGGCGGACGGCGGCGCTGGCAGCCGCGCAGGAAGACGATCCGGAGGCCTGCGTTTCTCCGGCACCGCGTTCCCAGATCAGAATAAAGATTTCTTTGGGGCCGGTGGGCACCGCAAGTTGGACGTTGGTCCGTTTCGGGAAGAGAGGATGGTTTTCGAGCACAGGCCCCAGTGCGAGGAGCTCTTCCCTCGTCCAGGTTTCGCCGGGTTGTTTGAAAATCACGCAGTGAGGATTGCCGACGCTGACGCCGGTGAATTGCAACGCACGTCCGGCGGCTTCGATAGGCTGCTGGATCAGTTCATCGACGGAGAGCGTGCAGGGAAGGGCGCTCGGTTGAAACGTCGCCCGGCCCATCTCGACCGTGGCGGCAGCGGCATCGCCGTGGCGGTCGATATGGAGGGCAATGGAGACCAAGCCCCCTTTGGTTTCAACGGTGAAGGCTCGTTTTTTGGTTTTGCCGGTGGCATGCAGGTAGCGGGCGAAGATGCGCAGGCCATTGCCGGATTTTTCCGCCTCGCTGCCGTCAGGATTGTAGATGCGCAGGCCGAAGTCGGCTTTTTTCGACGGGACCAGCGCCAGGATCCCGTCGCTTCCCAGTCCCCAGTGGCGATCGCAGATGCCGCGGATTTTGCCGGGGGTAAGTGTAAACGTCAGTTCCGTGGGATCCATCACCACATAGTCGTTGCCGAGTCCGTGTCCGCGGAAAAACCCGTTCTTCATCTGCGTCTCCTTCTCATCGTTCGTCGCTCGTGAAACGTGAAGCGAGGAGACAATACTTGGACGGATTCGGATTCGTCAATGGGTTCGTGTGCGCGGTAGGCGGCCTGGCAGGGACAATCAGGGGGGCAGATCACGCTCCAACGACGAGCGACGCTTCACGAGCGACAAACGACGGATATCACACGAGTGCCGTACCCGGCGGGCGTTCGATGAGTTCCACTTCATAACCGTCCGGCGCATCGATGAAAATGAAGCGGCTACCGGAGGAGGTTTTGGTCGGGCCGTCGGTGATTTTCACCTGTTTGGCTTCCAGCGCCCGGATCGTGTCGTCCAGGTTTTCGACCTGAAAGGCAAGGTGCACCAGATCTTCTTGCACGGTCACCGGTCCGCTGGCGGGAAAGCTGCAGAGTTCGATGAGTTCTTCACTATTCGGAACTTTGAGAAACGCGAGGTGCGACCCGCGCGGCGAGACCTTGCGCTCCAACACCTCCAGGCCCAATACGTGCTGATAGAAGCGGATCGTGCGATCCATGTCGGTGACCCGCATGCGGGTGTGGAGGAGTTTTGTGACTTTCATATGAGGAGCTTATAGCAGATGGCGTATAGCTGATGGCAAGAGGGGAGATGAGAAGTGCTGTTATTGTCTCGTGCCAGAGGCTATCAGCCATTAGCTCTTTCGTGCCGGCCCGGTCGTCTTGCGCAGCAGAATCTCGGCGTAGCCGGGAATGAGAAAGTTCGGCATGGGGCCGATTTCCTTGTAGCCCTGCTTGCGGTAGAAGGCTCGCGCGGCCTCGTTAAAGTCCGACACGCAGGCAAACATATTGTTGGCCCGCGCGAACGTCAGGGATTCGACGTGGTTCAAGAGCCGGCTGCCCAATCCTCGCCCTACGGCCGACGGGGAGATCCCGAGCAGCTCCAGATAATCCCCGAACAGGAATTTCCTGCGTACGATGGCAATGCCCAGCACGTTCCCTTCGATTTCCAGTACGAATGTGTCTCGCCCTGTAGGGAGCGGCGCAAAGATGCGGTTCCAATCGACGGCCGTGAAGCCGAGCCGTTTCCAGGGGTCGGAGCCGGTGAGGATCTCGATCACCGGATCTCGATCCTCCGCTCGCATGTCGCGAATTATGGTGCGGGTAAGACTGTCGATTGGTTGCATCGTAAGAGGTCCGACACGGTCATCGGGGTCAGGCCTTTGGCCGGCAACAGGGTGGCGGCCAGGGTTTCGGTCACTTCACGGGTATGTTTGCCCTTGCCGTTGGCATGCATGACGATGACACTGCCCGGTTTCATACGTTTCTGAACACGAGCCACGATCGCTTCTGCGGTCAGTGTCGGGTCGGGATCGCCGGATTCGATATTCCACAGGATGAACTTGAGCCCGAGGGCTTTCACGGCTTCGACCGTGTGGTCGTTATATTCTCCATAGGGCGGCCGGAACAGGGCGGCGGGGCGACCGTACTTGGACTTGAGCAGGCGCACCGGTCCCATAATTTCCTGTTGCTGTTCCTCGACCTCGTGCATCGGCAAATGGGCATGTACCTCGCCGTGGGTGCCGATTTCGAAAAACGGTACAGCGAGCAGCATCTTGACCTCGGCATCGTGTTTAGCCATCCAGCGGCCGGACATGAAAAACGTCGCCGGTACCTTATGCTCGATGAGAAAGTCGATCAGCTCACGGTCGAATCCGGATGCCGTGCGCACGGGGCACAGATCATAGGTCAAAGCCACGGCAGGGCATGAAGCCGGGCCTGCCTTGATGACCTGCGCTTCCACAGGAAGGGCCTGCAGGGCGAGTGCCATGCCGCAGATCGCCGACAGTTTGATCCAGAACTGCTTGCCACGCATGGGCGCAGTATACCCGAAGGCACGAAGCGGCGATAGTTGACGCTCTGTCCGGGTGGCTGCTACGGTGAAACCATGCAGGGACCAGACTGGAAAATCGGCCGGATGTTCGGGATTCCCATCCACGTGCACGCCTCGTGGCTCTTTGTCTTTTTCTTTGTGACCTGGTCGTTGGCGACGGGCTATTTGCCCGACGTGCTGCCCGGTCTCACCGAGCCGCGATATTGGGCGATGGGCGGTGTGGCGGCCATCCTCCTGTTTGCGTCCGTCCTCCTGCATGAGCTTGGCCATTCCCTGGTCGCCATTCGGTATCGGATTCCGATCGGTCAGATCACACTGTTCATCTTCGGAGGTGTGGCCCAGATGCGAAAGGAACCACCGCATCCCCGGGCTGAGTTCCTGATTGCGATTGCCGGTCCGATCGTGAGCTTTCTGCTCGCCGGTCTGTGCATCGGCCTGGTCACGCTGTTGGAGTTCCTGCCGACCGGATCCTCCGTGCACGGGTTGGTCGCGTTGGGGACGCTGCTCGGAATGGTCAACACTCAATTGGGCCTGTTTAATCTGCTCCCTGGTTTTCCGCTGGACGGCGGTCGCGCCTTGCGGGCCGGGTTGTGGGCCTGGAGCAAGGACTATTATCGCGCAACCAGTCAGGCGGCATTGGTCGGGTTGTTGTTCGGCGTGAGCTTCGGCCTCTTCGGGGCCTTCCTTCTCGTCGGGGCCCTTTCCGGTACCGTCTCCGGTGCTCTGGCGAGCAGTGGGGGCTGGATTGTGTTGCTGGGGGCGTTCTTGTTCGCCGCCGCGCGAGGGAGCCGGAAGCAGGCCGCTATCCGCGAGTCACTGGCGTCGGTGCCGGTCCGCGAGTTGATGGTCAGCAATGTCGTGGCCGTATCGCCAGACACCACGTTGGAGGAGGCCGTGAACCAGTATTTTCTCCCCTACGGCTACGGAGGATTCCCTGTGGTGCAGGACGGTCGGCTGCTGGGTGTGGTGGGGGTACGCGATGTGCAAACGGTGAACAATTCTCTCTGGGCGTTCCGCCGCGTGGCCGATATCATGCAAACTTCCAGTGACGAGATGGTGGTCTCGCCGGATCTCTCGGCGATGCACGCGCTGGAACAGATGATCGCGACGGGGGCTGAGCGGCTTGTCGTCGTTCAAGACGGGCAACTCCTGGGCCTGGTGACCCGCGCCTCCATCGGGCATTTCATTGAGCAGCGACACCCTTCCGGTATGGGATCCTCCTAATAACAGGATCCGGCCACCCGTCCAGTCCGGGTCTTCCTTTCTCTCCAATTCTCCAACGCATCAGACAACTTCCGTCCGATCAGGCGAGGCTGCTTTGCTGTACGACGGCCGTTTAGCGATGCAGGTCGACCGGAGGCTGGGAGAGGGACGGCCGACTGCATTGGCATTCGTGGGTCACGACTGCGCCGAGAAGCACCAGCGCCGAGGAATAGTAGACCCAGAGCATGAGGAGCACCACTTCGAGCAATGAGCCGTATAGTTGGGTGTAGACGGCGGCATCTTCCAGATAGGTCACGAACAGGGCTTTGGCGGACACCCACAAGAGGCTGAACACCGCCCCTCCGATCGTCGCCTCCCGCCACGTGGGCCGCTGATGAGGAAGAAATCGATAAAGACAGGTGACAGAGGCAAAGGCGAGCAGGAACGGGAGTGAATAGGCGATCAGAAAATCATGGGCGGCGATAGCGACCAAGTTCATGCCGAGGAAGCGAGGCGCATAGGCCGTCAAGAGCTCGATCGCCTGGGTGGCCACGAAGGAGATCAGCGTCAAGAAACCCAACATCCAGATCAACGCGACCGCCACCAGCGTGGAGATCAGCGGATGCCGTTTGGCTGCTGTGCCGAATACGGTGTTCATGGCATAGTCCAATTCGTAGAACACGAGTGCGCTGAACCAGCCGAACGCGAGAAACACCGCCCACCGGACCTCTTCCTGTTCCGCCACGCGGCGAATATCCCTGGCCAACCGTTCACCCATGCTGGGGAGAAAGCCTTTCAAGAACCCCAGCAGAAATTGATATCCGATCACATCCTGGCTGACGATGAAACTGATGCCGTAGAGCAGCAGGAACACCATGGGAAAGAGAGACAGCAGGGAGAAGAAAGCCAGTGAGGCGGCCAAGCTGAGACAGCCTCGCCGTCGAAAGGTATCGAAGACATTGGAGAGAAACGACAGTTCAATCATGCCATCCTGGATGGTGTGGATTCGGTGTGCTGCGACACAGGGCCCGGTCCGGTGCGGAGCGCGGTATGAGGAAGGCCGGCGCGACGTCGTCGCAGGAACGCGGACGCCACCGCATGACGAACGGTTCGAGATGCTATTTCAAGAGCGGCGCGGCCTGGCTGGCCAACGACCACAGGCCATTGGGGAACAGACCCAGAAGCACCACGCCGGCGAGGGCGCAGGCCAGAACCAATGACAGGGCCGGAGAGGTTTCCAGCCGTGAATGGGTGGCAATGGAGCCCTCGGCCTCGCGCATATACATGACCATCACGATACGCAGGTAGTAGAAGGCTGAAATTGCGGCGAAGATGACCGCCACGATGGCCAGCCAGGTCATGCCCCCATTCACCGCGGCCATAAAAATGTAGAACTTGCCGATGAAGCCCGCGGTCGGAGGAATGCCGGCCAGTGACACCAGAAACACGAGCATGAAAAAAGCCGCCAGGGGCTCGCGTTTGGCCAGCCCCGCGTAATCCTCGATCTGGTCGCTTTCCTGCCCTTCCTTACGCAACATGCCGACTAAGGCAAACGCCCCAAGCGTCATAAACGAATAGATGGCGATATACAGCAACACGCTCGCAAACCCGGTCGAGGCTCCTTCGCCGCTGTGGCCGCCCGCCACCACGACCCCGATCAGAGCATACCCGGCATGGGCGATGCTGGAATAGGCCAGCATGCGTTTGATGTTGGTCTGGACGATCGCCACGAGGTTGCCCAGGGCGAGGGTCGCCAGGCAGACCACGGTAAACAAGACCGACCAATCGGCGCTGGCTGCTCCCAGGCCCTCCACGAACACCCGGAGGAAGGCGCCGAAACTGGCGGCTTTCGAGGCGACGGCCATAAACGCGGTCACGGAAGTCGGGGCTCCTTGATAGACGTCCGGGGTCCACATGTGAAAGGGCACTACGGCCATTTTGAATCCGAATCCGACCGCGAGCAGCACCAGCGCGAGAGCGAGGAGCGGGTCTCCGGTGCCATGGGCGGTGATCGCGGCGGCGATGGCGGGGAGGCCTGTGCTGCCGGCCAGGCCGAACAACAGCGAAATGCCGTACAGCAACACTCCGGAGGAGAAGGCGCCCAACACGAAATACTTGGCCGACGCTTCCAGTGATCGGGCTTCCGTGCGTTTCAATCCGGCCATGACATAGAGCGAGAGGGACATCAGCTCGGTCCCGAGGTAGATGGTCAGCAGATCGGCGCCGGACACCATCACCATCATTCCGGCCAGTGCGAGCAGGATGAAACCGTAGTACTCGCCGATACTCAGGCGTTCAGCCTTGAGATAAGCGAGAGACAGTAACACGGTGAGTCCGGTGACGATGTACAGCAACAATTTCCAGAATGCCGCATAGGCATCGATCACGACCATGCCGCTGAACGCGGACACACGACCCGTCATCTGAGAGGAGGTCAGGCCGATGCACATGGCCAGTGCGCCTAATGTCAGCCAGGCGAGGACGTCTTTCTTTGTGGCTTCGAGGATGGGATCCAGCGCCAGAATGAGACAGGCCGTCCCGATGACGATGAGTTCCGGAAGGATCGTGAGGAGGTCCTGGAGTGGAAAGGTCATCGTGCCGTTGCCTGTTCAGAGGATGAGGGAGAAAGCATTGCCGCGATCGTGGCCGTCGGCTTGTCTGTTGCGGCCGGGGTTTGCTGAGGTTCGACGGCAACGGCCGGAGCCTTCTGGCCGGCCAGGAGCTGCGTCACGCTCGCATGCATGCGGCTCAACAACGGGTTTGGAAAAATTCCCAGCACGAACACGAGTACGATCAACGGGACTAGGGTGGCCGTTTCGCGGGCATTCAGGTCCAGAAGATGCGCGCGATGGGCCGGGGCCGGGGTCCCGAAGACCACGCGTTGCATCAGCCAGAGAATGTAAGCCGCGGCCAGGATTACTCCCAATGCGGCCAGGGCTGTCGCAAATTGACTCCAGACGAACGTGCCGGCAAGGACCAGGAATTCGCCGACGAAGCTGTTGGTGCCGGGAAGTCCCAAGGACGACAGGGCGAAAATCATCAAAAAGAGCGCATACCGAGGCATCGGCCCGGCCAGGCCCGTATTGTCCTGAATCTGGCGGCTGTGGGTTCGTTCATAGATGATTCCGACGCACAAGAATAGACCCCCGGTGGTGATGCCATGGTTCACCATCTGCATGACTGCCCCTTCGATGCCCTGGATGTTCAGGACGAAGATCCCCAGGGTCACGAAGCCCATGTGGCTGACGCTGGAGTAGGCGATGAGTTTCTTGATGTCCGTCTGGGCCAGGGCCATGTAGGCGCCGTAAATGATGGCGATGATCGAAAGCGCGATCATCGGCTTGGTGAAGGTCACGGTGGCGTCCGGCAGCATCGGCAGGGTGAAACGAAGGAAGCCGTATGTGCCCATCTTCAACAGGACACTCGCGAGAATCACGCTGCCTGCGGTCGGCGCTTCCACGTGTGCGTCAGGCAACCAGGTATGGAAGGGAAACATCGGCACTTTCACCGCGAAGGCGGCGAAGAAGGCGAGAAACAACCACATCTGGAGCGAGGCGCTGTAGGTGCCGCGGCTCAACGCCAGGATGTCGAAGGTATGCCCGCCCTGGAAGTACAGGGCGAGGATCGCAACCAGGAGCAGGACGCTGCCGGCCAGGGTGTAGAGGAAAAACTTGATCGCTGCATAGAGGCGGTTAGGACCGCCCCAGACGCCGATGAGCAGATACATCGGGATCAACATGGCTTCCCAGAACACGTAGAACAGCACGAAGTCCAGGGCCACGAACACTCCCAGCATGGCCGTTTCCATGACCAGCAGCATCGACATGAACAGCTGAACGCGCTTATCGATCGCCGTCCAGGACACGGTGACGCAAAAGGGCATGAGAAACGTGGTCATCAACACAAGCGGGAAACTGATGCCGTCGAGGCCCAGGCTGTATTGCACCGGCGGAGAGGTGATCCAGGAGGCGCGCTCCACGAACTGCATCCCGGCGGTCGAGGAATCGAAGAGCCACCAGAGCGGCAGGGAGAGTACAAAGTCGGCAACGGTCACGCCGAGCGCCAGCCAACGGGCGGATTCCGGCTTGACCAGCAGGCACAACAGGGCTCCAGCCAACGGCAGGAAGACGATCAGACTCAGCCAGGGGAATGAGGTCACGAATGCGTCCTTATCGTGTTCGTTGTCCTAGAACAGTAAATACACCGTCAGAATCACCACAGCGCCCAGCGTCATGCCGAGCGCGTAATGCTGCGTTTGCCCACTCTGTGTCAGGCGGATGAGCCAGCCGCCCCAGGCAATAGCGCGAGCGACTCCGTTGACCGCTCCGTCAATAATCGCGACATCGACATGTTTCCAGAGCCCCTGCGCCGCCGACAGGGTCGGGCGGACCAGCGAGCGGTCGTATGCTTCATCGATATACCACTTGTGAAGCGACAGCTCATAGGCGGCACGCCATTGCCGCGCGAGCCGGTCCGGTAAGCCGGGATTCAGCACATACAGATAGTAGGCAGCTCCGATCCCGGTAAGTCCCATCAACGTGGCGACCGCCATGATACCGTAGGCGACCGACCCCTCATGATGCGAGGCTGCGCCTTCACCATGGAAGACCGGTTCCAGAAACGCCGGAATACCGAGATATCCGGCGACGATACTCAGGACGGCAAGCACCATCAGCGGAGCGGTCATCGTGGTCGAGGGCTCGTGGACATGGCCTGCGTGATGCGGATCGACGCGGGATTTCCCCCAGAAGGTGACAAAGACCAGACGGAAACTATAGAAGGCGGTCAACCCTGCCGTCAGCAGCCCGCAGATCGTCAGCACCTGGCCCAAGGGACCGGATGACCAGGAAGAGACCAGCAGGTCGTCCTTGCTGAAGAACCCGGCGGTGAGCGGGAATCCTGCCAGCGCAAGTGAGCCCACCAGGAATGTCCAATAGGTGACCGGAAGGGTATCTTTCAAACCGCCCATGTGGCGCATGTCCTGTTCATGGTGCAGGGCGATGATGACCGATCCGCAACCGAGGAACAGGAGGGCCTTGAAGGCGCCGTGGGTGAGCAGGTGGTACATGCCGGCGCTGTAGGCGCCCAAGCCGCAGGCCATCACCATGTAGCCCAGCTGACTCATCGTCGAATAGGCCACCACGCGTTTGATGTCGGTTTGGGTCAGGGCGATGGTGGCGCCCAGCATCATGGTGAGCCCGCCGACCAGTGCCACGACGGTCATGGCCGTGGGAGACAGGTTATACAGCGGTGAGAGGCGCGCGACCATGAAGACACCGGCGGTGACCATGGTGGCGGCGTGGATCAAGGCCGAGATCGGCGTCGGACCTTCCATCGCGTCGGGGAGCCAGACGTGCAGCGGGACCTGCGCGGATTTCCCCACCGCCCCGGTAAAGAGCAGGAGGCAGATCATGGTCATGACCGAGACATCCCAGGTGCCGCCGAAGGGGCCGAGGAGATTCGTGGTCTTGGCAGCCAGGTCCTGCGCGTGCGCGAACACGGTGGCGTAATCGAGCGAACCGAAGGAATACCAGACGAGGAACAGGCCGAGGATGAAACCGAAGTCTCCCACACGATTGACCAGGAAGGCCTTCGTGGCGGCGGCACAGGCGCTCGCCCGTTCATACCAGTGGCCGATCAGCAGATAGGAGCAGAGTCCCACCGCTTCCCAGAAGACGAACAACTGGAGCAGATTGTCCGCCATCACCAGCATGAGCATGGAGAAGGTGAACAGGGCGATATAGGCAAAGAAGCGGGCGTAGCCCGGTTCGCCATGCATGTAGCCGATCGTGTAGATGTGCACCAGCGTGCTGACGGTGGTGACCAGAATCAACATGACGGCGGTCAGACGATCGATGGAAATCCCGATGTGAATGTCGAGGTTGCCGGAGGTCAACCAGGTATAGAGAGGCACGTTGATGGCCTGGCCTGTGGCCACGTCATGCAACGCCATGAGCGAGAGCAGAAACGAGCCCGCCATGGCCGGAACCGCTACCAGGTGCGCGCGGTCTTTGATCCACTGTTCGCCGATACCGACGATCAGAAAGGCGAACAACGGGAGAAAGGGAATCAACGCATACAGCATGATCAGTGCAGTCGGCCTATCGTTTCAACAGGTTCAGGTCGTCGATATAGATGGATGAATGCGCTCGATGCAGGGCGATAATGATGGCCAGGCCCACGGCCACTTCCGCGGCTGCCACGGTCAAGGCGAAAAAGACGAACACCTGCCCCGCCACATTGTGAAAGTATTCCGAAAAGGCCACGAAGTTGATGTTCGTGGCATTCAGCATCAATTCGACCGACAGCAGGATCACGATGATGTTGCGCCGGATCAACACGCCGACCACGCCGGTGAGAAACACGAACCCGCTCAAAATCAGATAGTAGGATAACGGTACAGCCATGGAATTACCGGTTGTTACTGCACGGGTTCATTGATGTCTTTCTTCGCCAGGATGATCGCCCCGATCATGGCCACCAGCAGGATCAGGGACGCGACTTCGAACGGGAACAAATAGGTGGAGTACAGGGCTTCCCCGATCATTTCCGTATTGCCGGGTCCTGCGATCGGGTCGGCCGCCGCCGGGGCCGGTGCGCCGGTTCGCGACTGAATGAACAGGAGAATCACTTCCGTGCACAACATGACGCCGAGAAGACCTGCCACCGGGAGCTGGCTGTGGTAGCGCTCCTCCGACTTGATGCTCAGCAGCATGACCACGAAGAGATACAGCACCAGAATGGCGCCGGCATACACGACGATCTGCACCGCTGCCAGAAACTCCGCATGCAGGGTGACATAGAGTCCGGCCACATGAAAAAACATGATCAGCAGTGACAACGCGCTGTAGACCGGGTTTCGCAAGGCGACCACCAATAGCGAGGTGGCTGCAATCACCGCGGCGAAATAGAAGAAGAAAATGTGGTCCATGCGTCCGTCGTCTCTTCCGAATCTGATGAAGGTCCCGCCCCCTGTTGCCCTTGCGTCTTGCCCGGTGGCAGCCTGTTCCGCCTCGGTCGTCTCGGTGTGGGGGGCCAGCACGGAGGACGAGGCGGGGGCCTAATTCTCCTTTTGCGGGAGATGCTTGAAGGTGACGTTGAAAAACGCCACGTTCGGATGCTGCAGCTCGAGGCGTTTTTCCCGGACGGGAAACGAACGGTCGCCGATGGCGAGCAGTTGTTGCTTGTTGAGATGCAGTTGGCGCTTATCGTAGACGGCCCATTCAAATTCGCGAGTCATGCCCAGGGCATCCACGGGACAGGCGTCGACGCAAAGGCCGCAGAACAGACAGCGCGTCATATCCATGTAGTATTCCTTCGAATACCGTTTGGTCGGTTCTCCGGGGACTTCTCCGCTGACGACCCGGATGACCCGCGAGGGACAGGCCGCTTCGCACAGGTCGCAGCCCACGCATTTTTCCGTCCCGTCGTCGTACCGAAGCAGGGCCAGCATGCCCCGGTAGTTGTCGGGCAGCAGCCGCTTTTCATGCGGGTATTGCAGCGTAATCGGCTTGTAGTTGAGCAGGTGCGTCAGTGTCGCCTTCATGCCCACCAGAAGCTCATAGAAGGTCAACGTCTTCAGCCAGTCGCCGAACGACGGTTTCCGCTTGGGTTGCGTTGTGACGGCGACGTTCATTTCGCTCCGTTACCGCGGGAAGAAATAGGCGGCAATGGCCGTCAGGACGATGTTGCCCAGCGCGATCGGGAGCATCACTTTCCAGCCGAAGCGCATCAATTGGTCATACCGCAGGCGGGGCAGCGTCGCCCGCAGCCAGAAAAACAGGAACAGGAAGAAGTAGACCTTCGCGGCAAACCAGACCACATTTTCGATCCAGGCCAGGGCGTCCAGGCCGAGGTGCCCCAAGATGGTGCCGGGATACGGAGCATTCCAGCCGCCTAAAAACAGGGCCGCCGCCACGCAGGACACCAGAATCATGTTGGCGTATTCCGCGATGAAGAAGAAGGCGAAGCGCATGCCGCTATATTCGGTGAAGAAGCCCGCGACGAGTTCGCTTTCCGCTTCCGGCAGGTCGAACGGCACGCGGTTCGTTTCCGCCACCGATGAAATCACGTAGACGACAAAAGCAAAAATCTGCGGGAAGGGCATGGCGATGACGAACCAGTTCCAGAACCCGCCGGCCTGCGCTTCGGTGATCTTCACGAGGCTGAGCGAGCCGGACAGGAGAATGACTCCGACGATCGCCAGGCCGACGTTCAATTCGTAGCTGATGACCTGCGCGGCGGAGCGGAGTCCGCCGAGGAGGGAGTATTTGCTGTTCGAGGACCAGCCACCCAGAATGATTCCGTAAGCGCCGATCGAGGCAAAGGCCAGGATGTACAGGATGCCGATGTTGATGTCGCTGATCACGAACGGCTTGATCTGCATCCCGAACAATTCGATGGTCATGCTCGGGCCGAAGGGAATGACCGCAAACCCGATCATGGCCGGCACCAGGGCCAGAATCGGTGCAAGGGTAAACATGAACTTATTGGCGCCCGCCGGGATGATGTCTTCTTTGAAGAAGAGTTTGAGACCGTCGGCGATCGGCTGCAGGACACCGTAGGGGCCGACTTCCATCGGGCCCATACGATCCTGCATCCAGCCCAGAACTTTCCGTTCCGCGAGGGTGAGGACCATGACGGTCAGCATCACCACCCCCATTACCGCGGCGATTTGAGCTAACGACACCGCCAGTCGCAATCCGATTTCCATGACAGCAATACTCCTCGTCCCGTCCTACGAGACCTTCGCGAGAGACACGTGCGCGAGCTTAAAATAGGGGATTTGAGTCCGGGGATCAATCGTCCATTCAGCGAGCTGTTTGGCCTCGCCGTCGAAATGCTCCGGGAACCACAACAGGCCGGCCGGCACCCGCTCGCGAATCTTCACCGTTGTGGTGATGGCGCCGCGTGAGTTGGAGACCTTCACCTGCCCGCCGTCCGCCAAATCGAGCCGGGCGGCATCCTCCGGATTGATGGAGAGGAACCCTTCCTGCTGCAACTGGAGGAGCCCCTTGGAGTGAGTGGACAGTTTCCCGGAGTGAAACAGTGTTTGCACGAACATCAGGGTAAACGGGCCGTCGCCCGTCTGCCGGGGCTGGCTCACGGCATACCGTGTCGCCGCATCACCCGCAAAACCCTGTGTCAGATAGCCGCTTAGCACGGCCTGATCCACCTTGGGTGGAGTGGGAGTCGGTCCTAACAGGCCATAACCGGGGATGACCGTCCGAATCTCTTTCAGGATTTCACGCGCATCGCCATATTCAAGCGGCGAGCCCATCAGAACGGAGAGTGCCGAGAACATTTCCCAGTCGGGGCGGCTGTCGCCCACGGGATTGATCGCTTGTCGAACCCCCTGAACATGGCCTTCGGAATTCGTGAAGGTGCCGTCCTTTTCCATATAGGAGCAGGCGGGGAGTACCACATGGGCTATCGCCGCCGTTTCGGTGAGAAACAGTTCCTGACAGACCAGCAGGTCAAGCTTTCCGAGGGCTTCTGCGGCCCGGGCCTCGGCAGGCAGGGTGCCGACCGGATTTTCTCCGATCACGAACAGGGCCTTGAGACTGCCCTTGTTGGCGGCGGCCAGCATTTCGGTGAGCGAGGCACCCGGGGTGCGCGGCAATTCTTCGCGCCACACTGTCGCGATGCGATCGCGGACGGGCTGGTCGTCGAGCGGAGCGGGTCCGGGAAAGAATTCGGCGACGGCGCCCATTTCGACTGCACCTTGATCGTTATTCTCTTCGGCGAGCGGCCCGAGTCCGCAGCCCGGCTTGTCGAGTTTTCCAAGCAGAATCAGCAGGTCCAGAAGATTCGTGACCGTCGCGTCTCCGCCCGGATGGCGCAACACACCGTTACCGACCAGGATGACGAGCCGATTGGCTCCAGCCAGGATTTTCGCTGTCTCCGTCCACTGTGTGCGGGTCTGACCAGTAACGGCCTCCAGGGTTTCCCATGAGATGCCCTGTAGGGCGGAGGTCAGCCGCTGGACGAAGGCCGGCGCCTGCTGTGCGAGTGTGGCATCGACCAGGTTGCCCTCAATGACGGCTTTGGTGAGGCCCAGGACGGTATTCCCGAACTGAGCGGGATGCGTCGGAAAATGTTGCAGGGCCAGGTTCGTGATGTTGCTCAGGGTATCGATGGCCGGCTGCAAAGCTTCCATCGTGACGAGACTGGCCTGCCGTTTCTTGACGGCTTCTTTGACCTTGAGGCCGGTGATCGGGCTGGTCTCGGTGATGTTCGTGCCGACCAGGAGCAACGCGTTTGCGGCGACGATGTCTTCGAACGCGATGGTCCAGCGATGGGTCCCCTGCACGCGTCGGAGCGCCTGCACTCCGTTGAGGTGGCCATACCGAGCGCTGCTGTCGATCCGGTTGGTGCCGATCACCTGGCGCATGAACTTTTGGAACACGTAGAGGTCTTCGTTGGTGCAACGGGAGGTAATGAGTCCACCGAACGCATCCGCGCTGTGCGCCAGCTTCAGGCGCAGCGCCTGTTCGGCGACATATTCCAGCGCGTCTTCCCACGTGGCCTCGACTAACTTGCCTTCGCGGCGGATCAACGGATGGGTGAGGCGGTCGGCATCGCTGCTGGCATGGAAGCCGAAGAAGCCACGGGCGCAGAGGTCGCCGTTGTTCCGTCCGGCTCCGTGAGCGGAATTCACCTCGATCAGCTCATTGCCTTTGGTCTGTACGGTGATCCGGCAGCCGTCGCCGCAGAAGGTGCAGATCGTGTCGGCCCGCTTGAGCATCCAGGGGCGGTACTCATACATGGAGAGCCGGCTCGTAATGGCGCCCACGGGGCAGATCTGAATGCAGCCGCCACAGAATTCGCAATCCAGTTCATGTGGACCGAAGTGTTTGATCTCGGTCATGGTGCCGCGTCCGACCGGAGCCAGCGCCTTCACGTCCATGATTTCATCGCAATACCTGACGCAGCGCAAACACTGCACGCAGCGGTTCATCTGCGTTTCGATGAGGGGGCTGAAGTACTCTTTCTGGAAGATGCGCTTGGTTTCCGTGAACCGGCTGGTCGTCGGGGTGTATTGGTGCGAGAAATCCTGGAGGTCGCATTTGCCGCCCTGGTCGCAGACCGGGCAATCCAACGGATGGTTGGCCAGGATGAATTCCAAGACCGACTTGTGGGCGTCGTCCACCGTAGTGGTGGCGGTGCGCACGGCCATGCCTTCGGCGACCGGCGTGCTGCAGGCGGTCTGGAGCTTCGGCATCTTCTCGACTTCGACCAGGCACATCCGGCAATTGGCGTCGGGTTTGAGTTTGGGGTGGTAACAAAAATGCGGAATCATCACCCCGACGCGCCGCGCCGCTTCGATCACCAGGGTTCCCTTAGGAACCGCGACCGTCGTGCCGTCGATGGTGAGCCGGACTGTTTCTGCTTTTTGATCAGGCATAATATATGTTGTTCGTCGCTCGTGAAGCGTGCAGTGTTGTGAGTGATGCGCAGCGTCCGTTCTTCTCCGATGACCAGAGACGCTTCACGAGATACGTCACTGTTTGGCTCCCGCCGGTTCCGGCCGTATTAAGTTTGCCGCCTCGGCCGCGTGGATCATGGCGACATACTCGTGCCGCCAATGTTTGAGCGTGCTCAGGATCGGCGAGACTTCGGCATCACCGAAGGCGCAGACCGTTCGGCCGGCAATGTTTTTACACAGGTCGGTCAGGGTTTCAAGGTCCGCCAACTGCCCCCGCTTGTTGACGATCCGTCGCATGATCTGCACGAGCCAGGAGCTGCCTTCACGGCAGGGACTGCACTTGCCGCAGGATTCGTGATAGAAAAATTCCATCAGCCGCAGGGCCGCCCACACCATATCGGTGCCCTCTTCCATGACCGTCACACCGCCCGACCCCAGCATGGACCCGGCCAATGCGACGGATTCGAAATCCAGCTTCACGTCGAGGTGGTCGGGCGTCAGGAAGGGCGCGGAGGCGCCTCCGGGAATGAAGGCCTTCAATTTTTTGTCCGACCGCATCCCGCCGGCCTGTTCGTAGATCAGTTCGCGAAAGGTGATGCCCATCGGGACTTCGTAATTCCCGGGCCTCGCGACATGCCCGCTGACGCAGAAGACTCGTGTGCCGGTGCTCTTCGGTGGTGACCCGATCGAAGCGAACCATTCGGCGCCCCGGTTCAGGATGTGCGGCAGATTGGCCAGGGTTTCGACATTGTTCACCACGGTCGGCTTGTTGTAGAGCCCGTGCGTGGCGGGGAACGGCGGCTTGACGCGCGGCAGGCCTCGCTTGCCTTCGAGTGATTCCAGGAGCGCCGTCTCTTCACCGCAAATATACGCGCCGGCTCCCCGATGCACCCAAATGTCGATCGTCGTGTTCGAGCCGAAAATATTCTTGCCGACATATCCGGCGGCCCGCGCCTCGTTGATGGCCTGTTCGAGAATCTTGGCTCCCAGGACAAATTCCCCACGAATGTAGATGTAGGAGCTGGCCGCGCCGATGGCGTAGCAGGCGAGCAACATGCCTTCGAGCAATTGGTGCGGGTCGCGTTCGATGAGCTGCCGATCTTTAAAGGTGCCCGGTTCGCTTTCATCGGCGTTACAGCAGAGGTAACGCGGGCCCTGGTAGTCCTTGGGCAAAAATCCCCATTTGACTCCGGTCGGGAAACCGGCGCCGCCGCGCCCGCGCAACCCGGACTTCATCACCACCGCGGTTACGTCCGCAGGGCTGACCTTGCCGAGCACCTTGCGGATTGCCTGGTAGCCGCCGGCGCGTTCATACTCCGCCAGCGAACCCGTATAGCCGGGTTGCAGCATGTTTTTCAGCAGAATGGGTTCGAACTTCGGCATAGTCTTTAGTCTCGTGAAGCGTCGTCCGTGAAGCGTGAAGCGTTAGATCCCCCGGTTTTCTTGCTTGCGAACGACGAGATACGATTCACGTTTCACGCCCCTGGTTTGGCCCCGCTCGGTTCCGGCCACATGAAAGGGCCGGTCTTCAGCGAACAGGTGCCGGTCTGTCGTAGGTCGGCCAGAATGCGATCCAGCTTCTCTTCCGTCAGCCGCTCGTAATAGTCGTCGTTGACCTGCATCATCGGGCCTGTTCCGCATGCCGCCAGGCATTCCACGATACTCAAGGTGAAGAGGCGGTCCGGCGTCGTCTCACCCGGCTTGATGCCGAGTTTCGCGCTGATCCAGCCGATGACCGTATCCGAACCGACCAGTGCGCACATGAGCGACTTACAGACCTGCAGGTGGAATTTCCCCACCGGCTTGAGATTCAACATCGTATAAAACGTGGCCGTCTCGTACACCTGAGGCGGAGTCAGCTTCAACAGCCCGGCGATTTCCTGCATGGCCGCTTCCGTGATATAGCCCTGCTCCCGCTGCGCCAGATAGAGAAGGGGCAGCAGCGCGGACCGTTTGACCGGATAGCGGCTTAGAATGTCGTCGATCTCTGCCTTGTGCGTCTCTTTCAGCATCTATCGTGTCCCTATGCCTGCGCCACGATGAATCGTGAGCCGGTCTTCTTCCTGCGCGCGCCCTCTCATCTATCACATTCTCCCATCACGATGTCGTAGGTTCCGAAGATGGTGATGATGTCCGAGATCAGGTAGCCGCGGGCCATGTGATCGAATGCGCCCATGTGGATGAACGAGGGGGCGCGAATTTTCAATCGGTAAGGCCGCGGGCTTCCGTCGCTGACGATGAAGAACCCGAGTTCTCCCTTGGGCGCTTCGGTGCCGCAATAGGTTTCGCCTTTGGGCGGCTTGAAGCCCTGCGTGAAAATAATAAAGTGATGAATCAGGCTCTCCATGTCGCGCATGACCTTCGCCTTGGGCGGGGGAATGACGTGCGGCACGTCCGCCATGATCGGTCCTTCCGGCATCTGGTCGAGGCATTGGGCGATGATCCGCGCGCTCTGCCGCATTTCCTCCATGCGCACCCAGTAGCGATCGTAGGTGTCGCCGCGTTTGCCGACCGGCACTTCCCACTCGACCTTGTCGTACACACCGTAGGGCTCGTATTTGCGTACATCGTAATCGACCCCCGATCCGCGGAGCGTCGGCCCGGTGAGCCCGAAATTGATCGCGTCTTCCGCGGAAATCACGGCGATGTCTTTGGTCCGTCCGACCCAGATCCGGTTGGACATGAGCAGTTGGTTGTATTCGTTGACCTTCTCAGGGAAGGTCTGCAGGAACGCCTTCAGCCGGACCACGAGATCCGGGGTGAAATCGCTGTCCACCCCGCCGATGCGATAGTAATTCAACGTCAGCCGCGCGCCGCAGAGCTTTTCGAACATATCCAAGAGCACTTCGCGTTCGCGAAACGTCCAGAAAAAGACGGTCATGGCTCCGATGTCGAGCGCCTGGGTACCGAGCCAGAAGAGATGACCGATGATGCGTTGCATCTCGGCAACGATGGTGCGGACGTATTCCGCCCGTTCCGGCACGGTGATGTCGAGCAGCTTCTCCACCGCGCGGACGTAGGCATAGTTGTTCGTCATCGCGCAGACATAATCCAGCCGGTCGGTATGCGGGATGACCTGCATGTAGTGGAGGCCTTCCGCCAGCTTCTCGACGCCGCGATGCAAATAGCCGAGGTCCGGTGTGGCCTTCACGATCCGTTCACCGTCCAGTTCCAGCACCACCCGGAGCACGCCGTGTGTACTCGGGTGTTGCGGGCCCATGTTCAGTAACAGCTCTTCACGGCGACGTGTGCCGCCCTGGTGCTCGGCGACGAGGTAGGCCTGCTTCTCCTGTTCCGGAACTTCCCCTTCCGTCTGTTCTTCCGGAGCTTCGTCCAGACGAGGAATGAACGGGAACGAGCTGCGCCAGCCGCGTCCTTCGGCCGGGAAATCCTTTCGCAGGGGATGGCCTTCTTCGTAGTCGTCGGGCAAGAGAATACGACGTAAATCGGGGTGGCCGACGAAGGTGATGCCCATCAGGTCATAGACTTCCCGCTCCATGAACTCGGCGCCTTTCCAGATGCCGGTCACCGAGGCGATCTGCGGCGCTTCTTCGGTGACGCGTGCTTTTAAGCGGATGCGCCGGCGGTGAGCCAGTGAGAGGAGCTGATAGACCACCTCAAACCGTTCCGGGTCGTTGGGGTAGTCCACCGAGCAGATGTCGGTGATATGGTCGAATGAAGCCTCCGGCGTGTCGTGCAGCCAACGCGCGACATCCACGATTCGAGCGGCGGCCACGCGGGCCGTGATCTCGTTTCGGGCGGTATCCACCTCCACGCCGCGGACGGCGTCGGGAAAGGTGGTCATAAGTCGTTCAAGCAGCGGTTGCATGTGTCTCGGCACGTACGGTTCGTCGATGACTTACTTGACGAAGATCTTTTCGCGCTGAATCTTTTCCTGTAATTTCAACAATCCGTCCAGCAGCGCTTCAGGACGCGGCGGACAACCGGCAATATACACATCGACCGGCACGATCTGGTCCACACCCTGCACGACGGCGTAACTGTTGTAGTGATTGCCGGAGGTCGCGCAGGATCCCATGGAAATCACATACCGGGGTTCGGCCATCTGATCGTAGATGCGGCGGATAACGGGGGCCATCTTGCGCGACACCGTGCCGGCCACGATCATCAGGTCGGACTGGCGGGGCGAGGCGCGGAATACGCCGGCACCGAAGCGATCGATGTCGTAGCGCGACGACACGCTGGCGATCATTTCGATGGCGCAACAGGCCAGCCCGAACGTCATCGGCCATAACGACGATTTCCGCGCCCATCCAACGAAGGCATCGAGATTTGTCGTCAGAATATTGGCATCCAGTTGCCGCTCTAAAAAGCTCATAGGTAGTATCTCGTTGTTCGTGAAGCGTCGTTCGTCGAAAGCGGAGCCAGGTTCCCGAGCGCCTGCGCTTCACGTTTCACGAGCGACGAATAACGGTTTGTTCTCAGTCCCATTCGAGCGCTCCCTTTTTCCAGGCGTACCAGAACCCGACGATCAGGATGGCGATAAACACAACCATTTCGACGAGCCCCACCAGTCCCAACTTCTTGAACGCCACGGCCCAGGGGAACATGAAGACGATTTCGATATCGAAGATCACGAACAGCATTGCAATGATGTAATACCGGATCGGGAACTGCACACGCGCGTCGGAGAACAAGGGGCTGCCGCTCTCGTACGGCGCGAGTTTGGCGCGATAGGGACGGCTCGGACGAACGATGCGTCCCAGGAGAATCTGGACGGCGCCGAACGCAAATGCGATCACGATGAAAATCAGGATGGGGATGTAGTTCAGCGGTGCGGCTTCGCTACCCATGACAGACCTGTGAATCGTGAAGCGTTGTTTGTGAAGCGTCGTGTGCCGGCGCGCTTGTTCGCAAAATCGATCCGAAGAACGGCTGGAATTTCAGTCCGTCCAATTCGGGCTTGGCCATGCCCTTGTGCTGTATCAGCACTTTGAATGTGCGACCCATGCCGTCCGGTCTCAGCAGGTGTATCGCCGCGTAAAACTCGGGCGATTCCGGCTGGAGCGATTCCAGCAATTGTTCGGCGCCCAGGCCGATCAAGAAACTCATCTGATTCGTAAATCCGGTGACGTCCAATCCGGCCCGTCGGCCCGTTTGCGCCAGGGTGGTGAAGTCCACGTGTGCGGTCATGTCCTGCTCCCCCACCCGATCGTACGCATCCTCAGAGGTGGTTTGGTGGAAGTAGCAGAGGAACGTGCCGTTCTTGCGGTCCGGGCCATAAAGGTCTTCGGCGGTGTGGCCGTAATCGATTGTCAGCACGGCGCCGCGCGCCATCACCTGCGCCACCTGCGTCATCCAGCGGACTGCGTCGAGATTGATTTCAGCCCGATAGCCGTCCGGCAGGTTGATCCCGCCCTCTCGCAGGTAGGCGGAGAGTTCATTGGAGAGGGGGCGGTATACCTCGCAGAACCTGTCGTCGCGATTGTCGACATAGATTTCCTGCGGCCGGCCGTCGACCACCGCCAACCGGTGAACAGGAAAGGCATCCGCGAGCTCATTCGAAAAAAAGAGTCCGGTGACGCTGTTCGGCGGCAGATCGTCCAGGCGGTCAAGCCACGCCACGCGCCCGGCCTGTCCTACCCAGGGAGCCAGATTGTGTTGCTGCTGGGTGCGCATCGCGGCGCTGCGTTCGATCAGGATGTAGCGAAGGCGATTGCCGAGGTTCCCGGGCGCGTTCCGGCAGGCCGTCAGGAAATCCCGCGCCAGCAGTCCCTTGCCCGCGCCCATCTCCACCACGGTGAAAGGGTCCGGATGCCCGAGCAGAGCATCGAGTTGCTGTGCCTGTCTGGCTACCGCCTGACCGAGAATCGGATGCACGTCGGAACTCGTATAAAAATCGCCCGACCATCCGATGCGTTCCTTGGCGGGATCATCGACGGGGCGAACGTAATAGCCGAACTGCGGATGATACAGGGCGAGGTCCATGAAGCGGGCGAACGGAATCGGACCAGTGGCTGCGATTTCAGCCCTGATTTCCGCCAGGAGTTGTGGATGCCCAGTGCTCAAAGTGACACCACCCTTGTCGGTAGTCGCCTCCCGTTTCACGCGTCATCGCTGGAAACAGCACTTCTACCGGATTCTCTAGGGAAAAGAGGGGGTTAGATTAGCCGCTGCCTCAACGGCAAGTCAAGGCGAAAAGGGCGTTGCCTAGTCAGGTTGCTGCTGAAAGGTTGAGGTGTCTGTCTCGATTATCTATAGGCTATTTGGTCTGAGAAAGTCCAGGTGGATAGAGAGTGACGATCATTTCTTAAGGCTTCCCGTGGTTAGGTTTAATGCAAGAGCATTTCATGGTAAGCCAATCTGGTGAGAGCTGTGTGCAAAGGCGGAGCTTGGTTGATTTAGCCGAGGGATTGCCCAGTCTTTAGGGAGGTAAGGAAGAATCATGAAGCCAAGCAAGATGGCTTTACTGACGGGAGCGGGGTTTACCAAAAACTTCCATGGATATTTGGGCGGAGAAATGTGGTCGGCAATATTTAGCCAACCTATTGTTGCCGAGAGTCTGCGGCTCCGTAAGGACATGCTTGCCCGTATGGATTTTGAGCAAAGCTACTATCACGTCATGAAAGAGGACAATTTTTCGCCTCAGGAGAAGGGGCTATTAGGAAAGGCGGTTGAAAAAGCATATGAGGAAATGCACGCGGTGATTCATAGTATGAGCCGTCATGACAAGGCTCTGCTCAAATTTGTCTTGAGAGAAATAGTTGCCCGCTTTGCGGGTTCTGGGGAGGAGCGAGGGTTCTTGTTCACCTTGAATCAGGATCTGTTATTAGAGACTTTTTATCATGATACCGATCCAGTACTTGGCAAGTTTAAGCTCTCAATTCCAATGATGGACACACAGCCTTGGGTGTTCTCACAAAAAGCTCCGCCGCATGTTCGGCAAAGGGATTGGATTAGGGTTCCAGATGAGGCCACGGTCAAGGCACTGCATTCACAGTTTTGGGATGGTCAACCAGAAGAACGATTTTGTTATGTCAAGCTACATGGTTCCTATGGGTGGAGATCCGCCGATGACTCCAACGCCATGGTCATTGGGGGTGAAAAGGAGCTCCGAATTAGTTCAGAGCCGATACTCCGTGCCTACTTCACTATTTTTGAGGATGTCTTAAGAGGCCCAGACTGCAAGTTGCTAATCATCGGCTATGGATTCAAAGACCCCCATATCAACCAACGAATTGCCGAGGCGGTTACGAATCATGGGTTGAAAGTCTTCATCATCTCACCCATTCAGCCTAACAAGTTTTGTTACGAGTTGGGGGCGGGCCCAGAACATCCTGTAAACACCATTTGGAATAATGGCTTGCATGGATATTACAGAGGGACATTGCAAGATCTGCTAGATATGGACAAGCTGAAGCTTTCCTCTGACGGAGACGTTTTTCTCCAGAAGATGCTGATTTCAGGTTGGAAAGGAAGAAAGTGACACTGCCCTATATCCAAGCAATCTAGCCAGGTCTGGCCTTGAGGTTCACGGGGAGGAGGCCGAAGCGTCGTCTTGATGATCAGCGGCCATACTCTATTCTTTATTCCTTCATGAGATGGGACGAGTTGGCCTGGTGTCGCGACTTGCTGAAGGGCGGGAACTGTACTAGCCTTGGCGAGGCGTTCTGCTCACGCAGACAGCGAGCACTGTTCGAAGTTCCGCTGTAGCCATGCTCACAGCGGAACGAGTTGCGCAGCTGAGACGAGCGAGGCTGCGTACGGTCGCGCTTCAGCGTTGAGCGCCACGGGCCATTCGGCCCCATCCCTCACGCCCCGTGGCATTTCTTGAATTTTTTTCCGCTCCCGCAGGGGCAGGGATCGTTGCGACCGGTCTTGTCCGCCTGGCTCTGGACGGTTTGCGTGGCCGGTTCGTCGCTGCGGTTGAGTACCATGCGCGGCGGCGGGGTCGGTTCGGGTGCGGGAGGAGGCGGTTGCTCGCCCCGCACGGCCTGGACGCGGAACATCCGCTCCAGCACATCCGACTTGATCCGGTCCATCATGGACGAGAACATGTCGAACCCTTCGCGCTTGTACTCGATCAGCGGGTCCTTCTGCCCATACCCACGCAGGCCGATGCCGTCCCGCAGATGGTCCATGCCCAGCAAGTGATCTTTCCAGTGGTGGTCGATGACTTGAAGGAGCAGCATCTTTTCCAGATACCGCATCAGCTCGGAGCCGAGTTCCTGTTCTTTGTGGTCGTAGGCCCGCCGGACCTGGTTCTGAATGTCCTCAATCAGCGCATCCCGGCCGACGTCTTTGAAATGGTCGGCGACGCTGCCCTTGCCCTGGGTGATGTCGAGGGCGAACTGGCCCTGCAAGGCCTCGCCGAGGCCATTGAAGTCCCATTCTTCCTGGTATTGATCGGCCGGGCAGTAGGTCTCCACGAAGTTGTTCACGATGTCCCGCATCATGTCGTGAATGTCCTGCTGGATGTGCTCGCCGGCCAGCACGGCGTGGCGGTGCTGGTAGATCACTTCCCGCTGCTTGTTCATCACGTCGTCGTATTCGAGGAGCTGTTTGCGGATTTCGAAGTTGTGCGCCTCGACTTTTTTCTGTGCGTTGGCGATCGCTCTGGTGACCATCCCGTGTTCGATCGGCACGCCTTCTTCCATGCCCAGCTTGAGCATCAACTGGGACACGCGCTCGGAGGCGAAAATGCGCATCAGATCGTCTTCGAGCGACAGGTAGAAGCGCGAGGAGCCCGGATCGCCCTGACGGCCGGCGCGTCCACGGAGCTGGTTGTCGATGCGGCGGCTTTCGTGCCGCTCGGTGCCAAGGATATGGAGCCCTCCGGCGGCGACCACTTCCTGCTTGTCCTTTTCGCAATCGTCCTTAATCTGGTCGAAAACTTCCTGTTTACGTGCGTCCGTCAGGTTTTCGTCCTGGTACAGGATGCGTTTGAACAGGAAGTCGGCGTTGCCGCCCAGGAGAATGTCGGTGCCGCGGCCCGCCATGTTGGTGGCGATGGTGACGGCGCCCTTGCGGCCCGCTTGCGCGATGATCTCCGCTTCTTTCTCGTGGAATTTGGCGTTCAGCACATTGTGCTTCACGCCGTTTCGGCTCAGGTAGCCGGACAGCCGCTCGGATTTTTCAATGGAGACGGTGCCGACCAGGACCGGCTGCCCACGTTCGTTACAGTCCTTAATTTCCTCGACGATCGCCGTGAATTTTTCTTTTTCCGTGCGGAAGACGACGTCGGCGTAATCCTTGCGGACCATCGACCGATTGGTCGGCACCACGTTGACGTCCAGGTTGTAGATCTTGGCAAACTCTCCCGCTTCCGTGTCCGCCGTGCCGGTCATGCCGGCCAGCTTCTTGTACATACGGAAGTAGTTCTGGAAGGTGACGGAAGCCAGGGTCTGGTTCTCGTTGGCGATCTTGACGCCTTCTTTGGCTTCCACGGCCTGGTGCAACCCGTCGCTCCACCGACGGCCCGGCATCAACCGGCCGGTAAACTCATCGACGATGATGACTTCGCCGTCCTTGACCACGTAATCGACATCGCGCTTGTAGAGTGAGTAGGCCTGGAGCGCCTTCACGACGTGGTGGACCAGATCCATGTGCTGCAGGTCGTAGAGGTTGTCCACGCCCAGCAGTTTCTCCACACGGACGTTGCCCTCTTCGGTGAGCGAGGCGGTTTTGGTCTTTTCTTCGATCGTATAGTCGTGCTCCGCCTTGAGCTGCGGGATGATCGAATTGATGCGGTAGTACAGATCGGTCGTTTGATCGGTCGGACCGGAGATGATCAATGGCGTGCGCGCTTCGTCGATCAGAATGCTGTCCACTTCGTCCACGATGGCGAAGTTCAGCGGGCGCTGGACGCATTGGCTCAGGTCGCTGACGATCAGGTTGTCGCGGAGGTAATCGAACCCGTATTCATTGTTGGTGCCGTAGGTGATCTCGGCGCGATAGGCCTCATGCCTGGTGCAGGGTCGCAGGTGCTGCAGGCGTTTGTCCGACGCTTCATAGGTCGGATCGTAGAGAAAGGACGCATCGTGCTGGATAATGCCGACGGAGAGACCGAGCGCGTGATAGAGCTGTGCCATCCATTGCGCGTCGCGCTTGGCCAGGTAATCGTTGACGGTGACCAGATGGGCGCCTTTGCCTTCCAGCGCATTTAAATACAGGGGCAGTGTCGCGACCAGAGTCTTCCCCTCACCCGTCTTCATTTCGGCGATCCGGCCTTTATTCAGAATCATGCCGCCGATGAGCTGCACGTCGAAATGCCGCATATTCAAGCGGCGGCGGGACATTTCCCGGCAGACGGCGAACGCTTCGGGCAGAATGTCTTCCAGCGTCTCTCCGTCTTCGAGACGCTTTTTGAACTCTTGCGTCTTCTCGGCCAGCGCCTGATCGGACAGGGGCGTGAGGCTCGACTCGAGACCGTTGATCCGTTCGACGATCGGGCGCAATGCCTTGATCTCGCGGTCGTTTTTACTGCCGAATATGATGTTCAGTGCTTGGGTCAGCATGCAGGCGTACCTTTATTCTCACGAGCTCTCTCACGGGCGAGACTCACCCTCTGAGCATAGGCTCGGCGGCGGAGTATACAGGAATCCATAGGGGAATCCTACCCAAACAGCGCCGGAGGTCTCAACTGCTCTGCAATGAACGGAGCCACCGCGCCTCCTCTCGTTGCTTTCGCATGCGCTGCGATCTATAGTGAGGCTCATCGCTTCGCCGGCTCTACAGGCGAAGGTCATCCACGGATTCCACTGCGGATTTCGATGCGGCAAGGGGCCACCTTCTCTCTCAGTCTCATCACGAGCGTTCCGCTCTTCTCCATGATTGTTTTCCTGGCACCCGTTGAAGTGTCGGCCGCTTCCTCCGCGTCGTCCGACTCGGCGCGGCGCAGTTATGAGCGGGGCGTGACATTGTTTCGCGAAGGCAATGCCGACGGCGCGATCGAGGCGTTGAAGAAGGCGCTCATACAAAATCCCAAGCTGGCCGAGGCCTACCATGTGTTGGGGCTTGTGTATTTTCAGAGCAAGCGCAATCCCGACGAGGCGATCCAGGCCTACAAGCAGTCGCTGAAATTGGGGCCGGCTTCCGCGGAGATTCTGAACGATCTCGCCGATGTGTATCTGGCGCAAGGACGCGGCAGCGACGCGGAGGGGGTACTGCGGCAGGCGCTGGATATCGCACCCGGAAATGAAGAAGCCCATCTGGATCTGGCGCGCCTCTATGAAGCACGGCATGATCGCGCCAATGCCCTGAAGATGTATCAGTCTCTCCTGCGGGTGCGTCCTGACCATGCCGAGGCCCTGTATCATTTGGCGAGTCTCTACGACAGCCAAGGTGACCTCAAGCTGGCCCGCGAGTATTTGTCCCGTCTCACCCAGGCGAACCCCGGGCATGCGGATGCCTGGTATCTCCTCGGGCGACTGGCCGAGCGCGGCAACGACCTCAACGCCGCCGCCGCCGCATTCAAGGAAGCCATTGCGGTCAAGGCCGATCTGGTCGATGCCCATTACAACCTGGGGTTCGTCTATCGGAGTCAGGGCCTGCTGGCCGAGGCGGAGCGGGAATTTCTGGAAGTGATCCGGTATCGCCCCGAATATGCGGAGGCGCACTTGAATCTGGGCATGGTCTACACCAGTTTGAACCGGCTGGAGGAGGCGGAGAAGGAGCACGAGCGGGCGGTGGCTCTCAAGCCTCAATCGGCGGAGGCCCACTATAACCTCGGGGTCTTTTACGAGCTTCATCGCAAGGACATGGGGCGGGCGCTGGCGCAATACCGGCGCTATCGGGACCTCGGCGGCCGCGACGAGCGGGTCGAGCGCATCATCGGCATGGGCGGACCGTAACCGGCCCCGGCCGAATGGCCCTTGGAGGTCAAAAGTTGCGTTGACGCTCCGTCGGTCAGTTTGTTAGCATGCGGTCCAGATTTTTGGGCCTTTCCTTATGCGAAGTTCCCGTTTTAGAAGCATCGTCTGGGTGGTCGCATTCGCCGTCATTGCCTTATTTGCGGTGACGACCGGAAGCGCGGTCGCGCATGAACTCCAACATGCCGCGCATCACGATGCCGGGATGCATGGATCCGGCATTTGTGCCTGGATGTGTGCGACGGCCGGGGTCCATGTGGTGGCCTCCGTTCACTCGACGCACCTGCTCACCGTGGCCGGTGACGCTTCGTTCCGCTCTGACACTGTGCTCTTGCCTCAGTTACTCGCTCCGAGTCGTCCCCGCGCTCCACCCCTGTTCGCCTAATCCAAGTCTCCGTTGTGCCTGTCTCGCTCCGTGACTCGATGTCGCAGAGTCTGAGGAAACAGTTCGGCGAGGTATCTCGCATGCTGTGGGTGCATTCCTTCTTTCAGATCGTCGGAATACGAGGACACTGTGATGGTCCCTGTGCGTGAGATCGGCGTGGCTGTGTGTGGTGCTGCGGCCTTGCTGGCCCTCGTGGGCTTCAGCAGCGGAGCCTCTGCCCACAAGGAATCCGAGGCTGTCACGATGCTTGGGGCGCCGCTGACACTCGTCCAGTCCACCGCGGCGCTCTCTCCCCCCACACTTCGGTTTCATCGCGATGGAAGGCTGCACGCGGCCTGGATTGAAAAAAACGGGGTGCAGGGGGAAGTGAAGACGGCAGCTATTCCTACTGATCATTCGGCGATCACACAGGTGCCCGTCAATCCGCCGGGTGCCGGGCCGGAAGCCGTGCATCAATCACCGGGTTTTGCCATAGGCGGTGACGGAGAACAGTTCGTCACCTGGTCCTCTGCCAATAAGACCCCCGGAGCATTATTCGCGTCGGATCTCCGCCTCGCGCGATTGGACGCGGGGGGCATGCCTGTTCAGCCGCCGGTGCAGGTCAATGACGATGGCTTGGCCATCTCGCATACCTTCGAGCATGTCATTGCCGGCAACAATGGCGAGGTCTTTGTCGCCTGGCTGGATGGGCGGAACAAGGACCGGAGCGGGGCGAGCATTCTGTTCATGTGCTCCCGGGACCATGGCGCCACGGTCGGCAAGAATCTCGTTCTCGACGGGATGGCCTGTCCCTGTTGTCGCCCGATGCTCGCGCAGGCACCGGATGGGTCGCTGTGGGCTGTCTGGCGCAAGACCTTCGAGGGCAATGTGCGGGATATTGTAATTGCGCATTCAACCGACCAGGGCCGGACGTTTTCCACGCCGACCGTCGTCAGTCGGGACGGGTGGGTCTTTGACGCCTGTCCCCATCGGGGCCCTTCGATCGCATTCGATGGCCTGGGACGCCTCTATATCGGGTGGTACACCGAGGGCAAGGACGAACAGCCGCGCCTCTTTATTTCAACATCGGACGATCAGGGCGCGACGTTTTCCGCGCCGGTGGCGCTGCACACCGCCACCACCTCTCTGCCGGACAACCTTCACATGGCCGTCCATCCGGATGGCCGGGTCGTGGCGGTGTGGGAGGAAGTGACGGGGGTGCGGAAGCGCGTGGTGATGCGGGTTTCCGACGATCGCGGGCAGACATTCGGCCCGATGCAGACCTTGAGCCGCGGCTCGAAGGCCGAGCATCCGACCGTGGCTATCTACGACAGTGGAACGGTGGCGTTGGGCTGGACCGAACATGCCTTTCCGCATAACAGAATTATCGTGCAACAAGGGCAATTGTCGCGCGTGGTGACACCCTAGCGCGGTCCGGAAGTGCGACGACAACGACGGAATCATTCGCAGGATGCTCAAAAAGGCCGTCCGGCAAGGCCGCAGCAAGGGCAGGGGCGAAGCGTACTGTTCCCGCACGGTGAGGCTCTGAACGCCGCGAGAACGAAGCCGACGGACTTTTTCAGCATTCTGCACGAGCAAGGGGAGGACTCATGAAGACGCAGGTGGATCAACGGGGGGGACGAATGGGGCTGTATGGGTTGGTGGGATTGGCGCTCATACTGTGGGCGCCTGGCGTGTCCGCCGCGGATGGAAAGGCGGAAAAGTCGTTCACCATGGCCGTGACCGACCAGCAGGGGGTCGAGACCGAGTTGAAGAACGGCATCTTCTATTGGGAAGAAAAAATGAGTGAAACCTCGTTCGTCCCGCATGAGTTGCGGCACCTGCCGGCCAAGCGCGGCACGGCGACGGTCAATATCAAGTTCGACCAGATCAAGCAGATCGAGATGAAGCCCGGTGCCGACAAGACTGCGCCGGCCATGACGGTGACTTTGATCAACGGCAAGAACGGGGAGTTTACGCCCGCCGTCAGCGGCAGCTTCAAGGGAGAATCGGATTTCGGCCAGGTCGAAGTGCCGATCGGATCCGTATCCAAGGTCATGTTCAAGTAAGGGCGGAACGAATCGTTTCGAAAGGACGTGTCCCATGGAGAATGTGCTCGTGGCGCAATCGTGGCAACCCAAGCGATCGATGACAGGGTGGGGAGCATCGCTCCTGCTGCACGCCTGTCTCGCCCTCGCTGCATTCGGACTGATGCCGAAAATGGCCATGATCGCGGAGAAAGAGCCGTTCAAGTGGGATGTGGCGCTGGTCGAGGCCCCGCGCGAAGTGGTGCGCCAGGAAGAGCCGGCCCCGGTGCCGCAGGTGCAGCCTCCCGCTCCGACGCCCGTGAAGCCGCGACCTGAGCCGGTGCGCGCTGTGCCGCCGCCGCCTCAGCCGGTGCAACGCCAGGTCGAAACCCGGGTGGTGCCGCAGGCGATCCAACGTGAGGTGCAGCCGGTCGTCGAAACGGTTCGTCCTCAGGAGCAGATTCAGCCGACCAGGGAAGTGGTGCAGGTACAGGCGAAGCCCCTCGAGCCGCAAGAGATCCAGAAAACGGAACCGTTGATGCAAGCGGCGGTGCCGGCTGAGGTGGTACGGGAAACGGCTGCGGCCGTCGAACAGACGGTGGTGGAAGCGGCGCCGGTGACGGCGCAGACCTATCAGGCGCAAGCGGTGGTGAGTGCGCCGGCGGTCATGGAGACGAGGCCGGAACCGATCGTCACGGCGAGTGCGCCGGTCGTGCAGGCGGCTCCGGCGTCTGAGCCGGCTCCGTCGAGTCCCGCTCCGGCCGTGGAGGCTGTCGCATCTGTCAGTGAGCCGGCACCTGCTCCTCCTTCCCCGGCGGAACCGGTCGCTGCCGCCCCTGCGCCGGCGGCCGCTGCGCAGCCGGATCCGGCGACGTTGCAAGAACATCAAGTCGTGGCGCGCGTGGCGACGCCGCGGCCTGCCACCAAAGCCGACTACGGCTGGCTGGCCGAATCGCTGCATCGTCGCATCATCGAACTCCGGCATTATCCCAGCACTGCGCGCTTGAATGGCTGGGAAGGCAAGGTCGTCTTGAAGGTGTCGATCCGCAACGACGGCCAACTCAAAGATGTCGAGGTGGTGAAAAGTTCAGGGCATGAGTCGTTGGATCAGGCGGCGATGGAAGCGGTGCGGCGCGCCTGTCCTCTGCACATGAAGCATGAATTGACCGCGCCGATGGTCGTGCTGCATTTGCCGGTCAGTTACAGTTTGAACCGGTAAGGCGAGTCGGGAGAACCCAGCATGGATACTCAATCACGGGCTTGTCGGAAATCGATACACCTGACGCAGGGCCTTGCGCGGAAACTAGCCGTGACGGTCCTGTTCCTGTCGACGTTGGTCGGCTCGGCCCTGGCGATGGGCTCACGGCCGCCAGCCGCCGGTATGCCCGCGAGTGGCTTTTCGCTGACAGATCTCCATGGCCAGGCGCACAGTCTGGAGCAGTACCGAGGGAAAATCGTCTTGGTGAATTTCTGGGCGACCTGGTGCAAGCCCTGCACGTCCGAGATGCCGGCGATGCAGACGGTCTATGACCAGCTGCGCGACAAAGACTTTGTGGTGCTGGCCGTGAATGAGCTGGAGGATGAGGCCAGGGTGCGCGAGCACATTCAACAGTACAAGCACACGTTCCCGGTGCTGCTGGATCGCGAGAATCAGGTGGCCAACCAGTATGGGGTGTTCGGCTTGCCGGTCAGCGTGTTTATCGACCAGCAGGGCGTGGTGCAGGAATACATCAAAGGCGGGTTGCTGACGGAGCGCAAAATCCAGGAGATCGTCAGCCGGATTCAGCATGCCGCGCCCATCAAGGCGGCCTCCCTACGATAATCGTATGATGACCCGTGTACGACATACCGCGATGCCGCTCCTGCTGGCCTGCGTGTTCCTGGCCCTCCAGGGGGTCGTCTATCCGCATATGCTCGAGCACCTGTCGCAACATGCCCATCACGAGTCCGGTGTGCACGGGACCGTGGTCTGTTCCTGGATGTGCGCGGCCGGACAAGATCTTGAATCAGTGCCGGAGTTGGTTCCTGTCACAATCCCCTTCGTTACCCTGATCGATGACATCCAGTTCGATTCGTTGTCGATCGAATTCCGTGCGCTGTGGACCTCACGAGGCCCTCCCGATTCCCCTCGGTCCTAACCTGGTTCATTATTCGTCGTGTGCATTCCATTAACTGTGGCGTCTCTGCCGGAGGCCTCTTCCGGCACCGGACGCGACTCGTCCCATCATTCGTGAGTGGAGAAAGGATTGTGCGGAATGCGGGCTCTCAGCAGAAAACTCTTAGTATCTATCCTCGGAATCGTCGCGGTGGCCGTCGGGAGTGAGGCGTTTCCGACCACGGCCCATGCCGCCTGCGGTGCCGTCAGTTGTTTTGTGACGATCGGCTCTCAACAGCAGGTGCCGCAAGCCGGCCTGCTGACCATGAATTTTATCTACAGTTATACGCCGATGAATCTGCCCAGCGGGTCGACAGGCCTCATCGCCGAGGCCGACCAGATCGGGCGGCGCATCATTCCCAATCATCACAACGAGCGTTCGACCTACACGAATTCCTTCGCCCTCGACTTCAACTACGGCGTGACCGATCGGTTCGGCTTGCAGGTCACCTTGCCCTACATGACGCGCCGGCACGAGCATTATCATGTTCACGAGGGAGAGAATGAGGACCTGAGCCGCTTTTCCGACAAGGGTATCGGCGATATCCGGGTGATGGCGAAATACAATGTCCTGGCGTCGCTGAAGAACATGTTGGTCTTTGGCGTCGGCACGGAACTGCCGACCGGTGACTATCGACAGACGGACAACCTGGGCGGAGTCCTGGAGCCGGCCGGCCAGCTAGGACGCGGACAATTCGGGCTAGTGGGAACGATGTACCAGTCCTACGAGATTCTGCCTCACCGGTTGAATCAATTCGTGTTCGCGAGCTATCGGCATACGTTCAAGAACAACGACGGCTATCAGTTCGGCGACGAATACATCGTCAACGGCGGCTTCAATCTGGTGACGCTACCCTGGCTGGTGTTCACGGCGCAGGTGAACTATCGCTATATGACGCACGACAGTCTGAGTGCGAGCATCGGGTCGGGACCGATCCTGGACCGCGGCATTCCCAACACCGGCTCTTCCTGGTTCGGTGCGGCGCCCGGTGTGTTGTTCAACATCGGGGATACGTGGCAGGCCTATTTTTATGCGCAGGTGCCCCTCTATCGGGATGCCAATAACAATCTTGCACAGGCGACCAGCTACACGTTCGGCGTGACCAAGTATTTCCAGTTGTTCACGCCTGGAGCGTGAGGACTCTGATGTATCGTGCGGTCTACCTTCACCAGCCGACGGGGGGCAAAGCCATGATCCAGAGTAGGCGCGGTCGCCGGACGATGCCGAGACCGAGACGGGGAAGGCAGGTCTTGGGCGCAGGGCTGTTGCTCGGGCTGCTTCCGATGATGGCGCCGGCCTTCGCGGAGACGGCTCTGCCCGGAGAGCTTGGTCCCAAGGTCATCACCGAACACAGGGTGAAAAGTCTGGTGGGGCCGTCGGTGCAGATCGACGATGTCGGGACCTTGTCATTGGCCTGGATGGAAGAGGAGAAGGATGTGCGGTCCGTCCTCTATGCTCGTAGCACGGAACCGGGCGGACCGATGGGAGCGCCGGTACGCATCAACCGTCCGGAAGACGTGCCCTATTGGCGCCAGGAAGCGCCGGCACTAGTGGTGCAGGGGGAGGACGTGTTTGTTACATGGGGACTGGCCCATCCGAAAGCGACCCCGCAACAGCCCCTTGCGACGGAACTGCGATTGAGCCGCTCGACCGATGGCGGGAAGACGTTTCAGCCCTCCGTCACGGTGAACGACGATCCGGGAGTCATTCAACATACCTTCGATGCCCTGCATCGTGATGCGGATGGACGGTTGCACCTCTCCTGGATCGACGGGCGTGAAGGAAAGAAGGAGCCCGGCACCTACGTGGCCCGTTCCTTGGACCGTGGCGCGACAATCACCAAGAATCTCAAGGTGGATGAGGGGACCTGTGTCTGTTGCCGCACCGCGGTGACGAGCGGCCCGGAGGGGATGGTCTACGTGGCCTGGCGGAAGATTTTCGAAGGGAATGTACGGGAAACCGTCGTGGCCCGTTCGACGGACCACGGGGAGACCTTCGAGGCGCCGGTGATTGTGGGGCATGATCAGTGGGTGTTTCCGGCCTGCCCGCATCGTCCGGCCTCGATGGGTGTCGACCGTCAGGGTCGTCTCTACGTCGTCTGGTACACAGAAGGAACGGACGAAATCCCCGCCGTCTACATCGCCTATTCGGACGATCGAGGGAAGAGTTTTTCTGAAAAGCGGAAGTTAAACGTCTCGAAAAACACCTTTCCCGACCATCCGCAGATTGCGGTCGATCCTGAAGGACGGATCGTGGTGGTGTGGGAGGAGCAGGCTCCGGTCAAGCGGGATGTGGTGATGAGCGTCTCGATGGATCGTGGCGCAACCTTTACGGCCCCGCACAAAGTGAATGAGAGAAAAAGCCAGACTCCGGTGGTGGCCGTGAATAGTCAAGGTCTGTTTGTCCTGGCCTGGATGGAGCATGGCATGCCCGGTCATAAACTTGTGATGCAGACCGTGAAGGTGCCCTCGGTGAAGGTGGCGGCTGAACCAGTGCGATAGCCGGGCGGGTTTGTGATTGGAACGATGATGACGACGGGATTGTTCAGGGGCCTCATGTTGGCGGTTGTGCTGGGCGCGACGGCCGGTCCTGTATGGGCGGATGATCCCTTCGCCGCGTTGAAAATCGCGCGGGTCGCACCGGGCACTGCCGCTGCGGCCTTCGAGTTGCCATCACTTGACGGGCGCACAGTGCAACTCGCGGACTTGAAGGGGAAAGTCGTCGTGGTGAATTTCTGGGCCACCTGGTGCGGGCCCTGCAAGGAAGAAATGCCGGCCTTCGAGCGTCTGCGACGACAGCTGGACCCCGATCGCTTCGTGTTGCTGACGATCACGACCGACTTGCAGCGCGCCGGCATCAAGCAGTTCCTGGCCAATCTCAACGTGCAACTCCCCGTGTTATTCGACGAACAGCAGGATGTCTCGCAAGCCTATCTGGTGCGGGCCTTGCCGACCACGGTGTTCATCGACCGGCAGGGAGCCATACTGGGCCGCGCTGTGGGACCGCGTGAGTGGGATGCGCCCAAGGCGGTGCATGCGTTGCAGGGGCTGATGCCATGAGTCGCCTTAGGACACCCTCCGTCGGACTCGCGGCCGCACTCGCGGGGATCTATCTGGTCCTGGCCCTGTTCTCCATGGCCTGCGCCGTCGACCATGCCGACCCGATGCCGGCCGGCCATCATCACGGCGGGACGGTGTCTCACTCCAGTTTCTGTGTCTGGGCTTGTCAGGCCAATCCCACGTCGGATGCTGCGGCGTCCGCGCTGGTGCTTCATCCGTTCCTTGTGGTCGCGTTGTTTGTCGAGCGCGATCATACCGTCATCGCCCGCGGCGCAGGCTTCCACGCCGCCTCTCGCGCGCCGCCCGTTCAATCGTAATTCCATTTCAGATCGCTAGGTGTTCTAGCAGCCGTTCTCGCCCGTTCAGACAGGGGCGGGAAGGGTCTATCTCCGCTGTCGTGTGCACAGTTGTGCCAGGAGGACGTGTATGTGGGCCCGTCGGTACTTACCTCAAATTCAATTCATTCTGCCTCTTACTCTCGTCGCGGCGCTGCCGTTGAGCGCGCTCCAAGTCTTTGCGCAGGAGGAGTCGGCCACCGGCGCCGTCATGGAAAAAAGCGCGCGTGAGCGCGACCTGCGGGATCAGCTACAGAAAATTCTTCATGAGCTGGAGGAACTCCAGCAGGCGCCTGCGGGTGGCGCGACTGCCGCGCCGGTACAGCCGTCGGTGCTGCAGGAACCGTCGGAGGCAAAGGCCGCCGAAGCGATTCCGCAATTTGAACTGGCCGATGTCAGCATCGTGAGCGATCGGGTGCAGCGGCGTCCGGAAGGCATTACGCTCTCGGCGACCGAGCAGTCGGAAACCGAATCACAGCCGACCAGGACGCTTCGTGAGTCGATGGAGTCGCTCCCCGGCGTGGTGCTGCGGCAGGCCAACGGACCGAGGGATTTCAGTATTTCGATCCGTGGCTCGGGCGTGAAGACCTCGTTTGCGGTGCGTGAGATCAAGATGTACGAGGACGGGTTCATCCAAACGCAATCCGATGGGTTGTCCCGTCTGGATATCCACGATCCCTGGTTCATGCGGAGCGTGGAAGTCACGCGAGGCGCGTCGTCGTCGCTCTACGACAACTATGCACTCGGCGGCATGGTGCACTTCCGTACGAGGCGGGGCAGCGACATCAACGGCATGGAGAGTTTCATCAGCGGCGGGTCCTACGGCTATCAAAAATACGGGTTCGCCGTCGGCCAGCAATTCGACAATGTGGATATCTCCCTCTTCGGCAGCCACGTTTCCGAGGATGGATTCATTCGCCACAGCGACTACAGCACGCAAACGATGAATTTCAATTTCCGCGTGAAGGTGGACGACAAGCAGAACCTGTATTTCAAGGCGATTACGAACTGGCTGGATTCGCGGGTGCCGACGCGGCTGACGCTGTCGCAGTTCGATGCCGACCACCGGCAAGCCGGCGGGATCAACAATGCCACGAATGCGGTGCTCCTGGGCCAGCGTCGATTGGATCGGCGGAATATCATCGGTGGAATGTATGAACGGCAGATCGATGCCAACACCGTCTTGACGATGGAAGCCGACTACGACGTGAAGGACATCAATCAGACCTTCACGCAGATCAGCGACAACATCAATCCGAACTACAAACATTACACCGATCTGCGTCACGACGGGCGGCTGTTCGATATGCCGTTGAGGAGTTACGTCGGCTTCTTCGTGAATCAGATGGAGCAGGAAGGGCAGACGTTCAATAACCTGCAGGACTTTTTCGGGACGCGCGGCACGTTGGCGCAGAATAGCCGGGGCACGATTCGAAACATCGGCGGGCGGTTTCGGGAAGAATTGGAGTTTATTCCGAAGTGGACCCTTGCCGCAGGGCTCGGATTCGAGCAATCGCAGTTGAGCGTGCAGACGATCAACTACACCGCCGGGGCGGTGAGTGGTCGGTCCGGAGCGGAACGGAGCTTCAGCAACTGGGCGCCGGAAATGTCGATCAGCTGGAAGCCGGCCGACGGGTATCGCCATTGGGTACGCGCCTCCACCGGGTATGCCATTCCGGGGTTCGGCAATCTGTTGACCAATCCCTTTACGGGTCTCGCCGGAACCAACTTCGACCTGAAGCCGCAGAAAAACCTCAATGTCGAACTCGGCACCGAGTCCCGGCTGCACAAGACCTTGACCGTGCAATTAGTCGGCTTCGTCACGTTCGTCAAAGACGAAATCATCACGCAGGTGGTCTCCAATACCGGCGGTCAGGCTGCGATCAATGCGGACTCGTCGCAATATCGTGGCATTGAGTTGTTCTACGACTGGCGGCCGTTGGACGGGTTGCGGCTCTCCGGCGCCTATACGCACATCGATGCGAAGTACATCAATTTCAGCGACCGGTTCCTCGCCGGCGGAATTCCGACGGCCTTCGTGCGGGACGGCAAAGTGGTGCCGAACGTGCCGACCGACACGTTCAATTTCAAGGAGTCCTACGACCATGCCGCCAGCGGGTGGGGCGGTTGGGTGGAAGTCAACTATATGAACAGTTACTTCCTGAACAACAACAATACGGTGGGGATCCCCTCCTTTGTGATCGCCAACCTGAATATCCACAAGAACTTCGAGTTCCAGAATAACAAGTGGATCCGGTTCGCCAAGTTCTTTGCCGAGATCGACAATATCGCCGACAAGAAATATGCGGCCTCCGGCAACGTGGTGGCCGATAGCACGGCCGATGCGAACAAGACGTTGTTCTTTGCCGGGTACGGCCGGTCGTTTTATGCCGGGGTGACATTGGGATTGTTCTAACCATGTGGTGCGAGCGGCGCCCTGACACGGGACCGCTCGCGCACACTTAACAAGGAGATTGCCATGAACAAGCAACTCTTGCGGGTCGGTGAGGCGGCGGATGTGTTGGCGGTGAGCCGTTGGACGATTTATCGATGGGTGGAAGAAGGGCGGTTGGAGGGCACCAAGATCGGGCGCGGGAGCCTCAGGGTCTTTCGCACCTCGCTGGATCGGCTGGTGCAAAACAATAAGACGCAGGAAATGAACCTGACCGTCTGAGGTGTGCGCTGCAAAGACCGTGATCGGCCGCTGAGAAGGCCGATGCGGTCTGTTGTGAGCGGATGAGAGGACCTATGAGTCGCATCCTATTGTGTCTGGTTATTGTGCTGGCCGGTTGTGCGGGCGGGACGGGCCTGTCCTCGTCGTCGAAGGCCTCGCACCAGACGGGGCCGTCCGGGAGCGATTCCTACGCCTTCATCAACGGCCGATGGTTCGACGGCCAGGGTTTTCAGCCCACCACCTGGTATTCAGTGCAGGGACGTTTGACGCGCACCCCGCCGCAGGGACGAGTCGAGACGGTGGATCTGTCCGGCCTGTTCGTCGTGCCGCCGTTCGGGGAAGCGCACAATCACAACGTGGAAGGTCCGTGGAATGTTCAGGCGGTAGCCGAGCGGTATCTCAAGGACGGCGTGTTCTATGTAAAGAATCCCAACAACGTTCGGGACTTTGCATTGCAGATTCAACGCGCCGTCAATCAACCGACGAGCATCGATGCGACCTTCGCCCATGCCGGACTGACTGGGCGGGGCGGCCATCCCGTTGCGTTGTATGAGGATGTCTTGCGCGTCAGTCGGTATGAGCCGGTGATCGGGCCGATCGAGCGGGGATGGTTTGAGGGCCGGTCGTACATCGTGCTCGACACCGAGGCCGATCTGGAAACGAAATGGCCGGTGATCACGAGTGGCCGGCCTGACTTCCTGAAAGTGTACCTGGTGCATTCGGAAGACGAGGACGCGACCGGAACGTCGGGACAGTCGCCGCGACGAAGCGGTCTCCATCCGCGACTCGTGTCACTGATTGTCGCGAAGGCCCATGCCGAGGGGCTGCAGGTGACGGCCCATGTCGAGACGGCAGCGGATTTTCGCCGGGCAGTTCACGCAGGTGTCGACGAACTGGCGCATGTGCCGGGATGGTTGATTCAAGGTGCGGACGATGCCGAGCGTGCCCGGTTGACGGAGGAGGACGCGCGTCTGGCCGCAGCACATAAAGTGCGAGTGGTCACTACAAGTGTGGCGGGACAGGCGATGCCCTCCATCGGCGGACATCACCAGCATGGTTCTCACGCAGGGCATGGGCCCGGGCCGGAGATGAAGCACAATGCGTCGCCGGCTGATGCCGCTTCTCATGTGCTGAGGGACAATCTTCACTTGCTACAGCGGGTCGGGGTTGCGCTCGTGATCGGCAGCGATCATGCGGAGACGTCGCTGGCCGAGGTGATGCATCTGCGCACCTTGCATCTGTTCGACGATCGCACGTTGCTCAAGATGTGGTGTGAGGCGACGCCGGCAGCCATTTTCACGGATCGACGTATCGGAAAGTTTGCTGAAGGATATGAAGCGAGTTTTCTCGCACTGGCGGGGAATCCCTTGGAGGATTTCGATCAGGTGCGGGCTATTCGCCTCAGAGTGAAACAGGGGGTCCTGCTCGACGACGGCCTGATGAAGGACGCTGCTTGGTCGGCAGCGAGTCAACGAGCTCATTAGAGCGCGGTGCGCCCAACCGGCATCGCGTCATTATTCATGGTCATACGTGGTCTGGGCAGATCGGAAGCGAGGGAATGAAGTGCAGTGATCGTGTCGGCATCGTGGGCATTGGACTCTTGGCAGTGGTTCTATCGGGCGGCATGCAGCCGCTCGCCGTGTTTGCGGCTGAGGAGCCGCAGGAACAGGATGCGCCGGTGATCGCGGTGGACCCGGTGGAGGTGAGGGGAAAGCGGATTGAAAACGTCGAGGATGTGAAGCAGGAACTTGCCCGCCGGCCGGGCAGCAATATCCTGATTGAGGAAAAGCAGATTACCGAGTCACGGGCGCTCAACTTGCAAGACGTGTTGCAGTTCTCGCCGGGCGTTCGGTTCCAATCGCGGTTCGGCGCCGACGAAGGGCAGTTTCAAATTCGCGGTACATCCTTACGCAATAATTTTCATCATCGCGGGATCAATATTCTCATCAACGGAATCTTCTTCGGCGATGCCGACGGGTTTTCGGATTTTGAATCGATCGACCTGTTGGCCTACGAGCGGATCGAGGTCTACAAGGGCGCGAACGCCTTGCGGTATGGAGCCAACAGCATCGGCGGCGCGATCAACTTCGTGCCGCGCACCGGCTACAGCGCTTCGACCTTGCAAATGCGCATGTTGGGCGGCAGTTTCGGGATGGTGAGCGGGCAGGTGTCCAGCGGCAAAGTGTTGCAGCCCTTCAAGGTCGGCAATATGAGCGCCACGATGGATTACTACATCAGCGTGTCCGGTAATCGCCAGGATGGATTTCAAGATAACAGCCAGCAGGCGCGTGAACGCATCAATGCCAACATCGGTCTGCAACTCGGCAACCACCAGGAGATCCGGGCCTATTTCCTCCAAGCCAATGTCGCCGAGCGGATTCCCGGCTCGTTGAACAATCAGCAGCTGTTCTTCAACCGGCAGCAAACCGGAGGGCAGAGTCCTGCCGGGGCACCGCCTTTCTTTGCCTGCGTGTCGAGCAATCAGGCCTGTAACTGGGGCCGGTACTACACGTTGCAGCGGATCGGCATTGCCTATCACAATGAGTTTGCCCCCAATCAGTTCTTCGAAATCATTCCCTACTTTTCGAACCAATTTGTCGACCATCCGATTTTTCAAACGATCCGACAGGAAAACAATAACGTCGGCGGTGAGTTCCGCTATGTGAACTCGAACAGCCTGTTCGGAAAGAATAACTCTTTCGTCGCCGGGTTCCAGCCGCGCTATGGCAACCAACGGCAACAGCGTTTCGTGAACATCAACGGCAGCATCGGGGCCATGACGCAGAACTACACCGCGAAGACGACGTATTTCGGTGCCTATGCCGAAGACGCCTTCGATGCGACCAAAGATTTCACCATCGTCATCGGCGGGCGTTGGGACTATACGGGACGCGAGGCGACGGTCGATAACTTCGGGCCGGCGGGGAATCCGTTTAACCCCAATACTCCCTCCACGCCGACCGGGACGCAGAAACCGTTGCAACATTTCGGAGCCATCAGTCCGAAGGTCGGCTTTGTCTATCGCACGACGCCGACCTCCCAACTGTACTTCAACGCCAGCCGGGCGTACGAAGCGCCGCTTAACGTCGAATTGTTGTCGTCACTCAACGCCAACGGATCGGCGAACACTGGATTCCTGAACCTCGACGCCCAACGCGCCTGGCAGTTGGAGTTGGGCCACCGCGGCACCTCGGCGGATAAGCGCTACAGCTGGGATGTGACCGTCTACAACCTGGAAATGCAGAAAGAAATTCTGGCGTCGAACATCAATAACCAGGGCACCTTCCAAAACGCCAATGGGACGCGGCACACCGGCGTGGAAGCGGGCGGGGGCATGGTGCTGAAAAAAGGCCTCTTCGCGCAAGGCGGAGCGGGCAAGGAGGATAGCCTGCAGACGCGTGTGGCCTATACCTGGTCGCGGTTCAAGTTTACCGACGATGTGCGAGGCGGCGGAATCGGCGGCCCCAATGTGCTGATCGCCAAAGACGGCAATACGGTGGCCGGCGCGCCGGAGCACAGCTTGAACGTGGAGGCTCGCTACGACCATCCATCGGGCTGGTGGATCGCGCCGAATGTGGAGTGGTCGCTGTCCGGCTTCTATACGGACTACAACAACACGATCAAGAACCCGTCCTATGCGCTCATCAACGTGCGTTCGGGCTGGAACATCGATGAGCATTGGACGCTGTTTGCGGAAGGTCGCAATTTGACCAACAAGACCTATGCCGGTGCGGTTGTCGTCAACGACTCATTGAATCGGTTCGCCAACCCGGGATTCGGGATCAGCGCATTCGGCGGAGTGGAGTACAAGTTTTAGCTCAGCCTGCAGCTTGACGGTGCGGGGCTCACCATCGCGTGGGCTTCCGCATCCAGACGGCGGCATATCCGATCCTGCGGCGCCAGGCCACGCTTGGCGCCGCGCACCTGCGTAAAAAACGGGATAGACGACCGTCACGCGAACATGTGATAACTGAATCCGTCGGGTATCTCCCGGCTGGGCATGTCCTGGTAATTGTAGGGATAGACCGTGCCGGCCATGTACGGACTTGTCACTGTTCTGCTGCTTGTGTGGAGCTTGGGGACGGCCTCTGCCGAGTCCGGCTCCGCTTCTCCGCCCACCGCGGCGTTTGCGGCACTGCCCCGCATTGAATCCATTCAACTGTCCCCTTCCGGCCGGCATCTCGCCGTGCTCCGGAACCATGAAGGACAGACATTCCTCGATACCCAGACCGTCACGGGACAAGACCCGCACCGTGTCGTCTCGACGGACAATCGCGACTACATTGTCACCTGGTTTCGCTGGGTGAACGATGAGCGGCTGCTGGTGAGTGTCCGCTTCGCCGCAACGCGGGACGGGATCGACTCCATCGAAACTCGACTGATGGCCGTGAATCGAGATGGCACAGAGCAGATACCCAATTTGTTCAAGCAGAGTTCCTTTCCGTCTCTTTTCGGAAAAAAACATTTCCCTCAATTTCAGGATCGCCTGGTTGGCACGATTCCCGGCGATCTCAGACATGTCCTCCTCGCGCTCGATCTGGAACACCCCAACGCGCCGGATGTGTACAAGGTCGACGTGTATTCCGGCGACCGACAGCTCATTCAGGCCAATCCCAGCACGCAACCGGACCCTAGAGTGATTCTGCATTGGATTGCCGATCGGGCGGGAACGGTGCGGGCAGGGGTAGGCCAATTCCAGACGGCGGTGCATGCGATCTTCAGGCAGCCGGAATCCAGTCTCTGGCGTGAATTGGCCGACTATGACTTGGCCAAAGAAACGGGCCTCGTGCCCTTGGCCTTCGATGCCGATCCTGCCTGGTTGTATGTGCGGGATCAACATCGGGGCAAGGCGGCGATTTTTAAGCTCAACGTGATGGACCGGGCAGCAGACCGGATCCTCGTGGTGGCCGATCCGAAGTTCGATCTGAACGGTGAATTGGTCTATGCGCCGGGGCGCAAGAAGGTGGTCGGCGTCCGGTACAGCGCGACGGATGAGCGCGTACTCTTCTGGGACTACGATGCGCAACGCTTGCAGGCGCGTATCGATCGCGCCATTCCCGGGACGGTCAACATCATCCACAGCAGCAGCGACGACGGGCGATTGCATGTCGTCAAGTCGAGCGGCGCGGCACATCCCCCACACTGGTCGATTTTCGACGAACGCGACGGCCGCATGGTCTTGCTCGGCAAGTCGTATCCTGATTTGGAGGGGGTTGGACCGACTGCTCCGACCACGACCTACGTGACGGCGCGGGACGGCAAGGAGTTGCAAGTCTTTCTGACCGTTCCCAAGGATCGGGACCCGCGCCACCTTCCGATGATTGTGTTTCCCCACGGAGGGCCTGCCGCCCGAATGCCCGGCGCGTTTAACTATTGGACACAGTGGTTCGTCAGCCGCGGCTGGGCGGTGCTGGAGCCACGATTTCGCGGTACCGAAGGATACGGGGATGAATGGCTCCGCGCCGGTTTCCAGCGGTGGGGGCTGGAGATGCAGGACGATCTGACGGACGCGGTGCAGTATGCGATCCGCTCCGGCCTTGCCAATGCCAACAGGATTTGCATCGTGGGCGCCGGCTACGGAGGATACGCTGCCTTGATGGGGGCCGTGAAGACGCCGGATCTCTACCGCTGCGCCGTCAGTCTTGGCGGGGTGACAGATTTGCGGGACCTGGTGTCGGACAGCCGTTGGTATCTGAATCAGAAACCAATGATGGAAATGCGGGTCGGCTCCTGGTGGAACGATCGGGAGCGGCTTCGGGAGACATCCCCCGTCGCTCATGCGAGCGAGATTCGTACTCCGCTGCTGTTGATGCACGGCCTGATGGATCGGTTTGTCCCGGTCTCACAAAGCCGCAACCTGGCCGATGCGTTGAAATCAGCGAATGTCATGACCTATCGCTATGTAGAACTTCCCCTCGCCGATCAGACGCTGAGTCGCGGACAAGACAGGATTCACGTCTTCAAGGAACTCGAACAGTTCCTCACTACGTACCTCGACTGAATCGCTTCTTTCTGTCCAATCCACAAGCATCCGTCTCCAGACAGGATCAATGGCAGCGCAGGATAGGTCCGCGGCGTGACTTCCACCGTTCCGGTCTCGGTTCCGAAGTGCCGGACGTTCCTCAATCCGCCTGACGTCACTCCCTCTTCATGTGTCCCGCAGTGTGTCATTCCTGGTTTCGGCCACGTCAGGAAGCGTTGCGTACTGCGTCACGAACAGGACAGGCCTGCTGCCGGTGCGATTGTGGTGCATCAGTGAGCATGCATCGGTAGCTGCATCGCACGGTACCTGTTAGAAGTGCGGCGCTGGATCATGGGAATGCATCGGAAACAACTCGCCGCATTGGTGCTGCTCGTTCCGCTTTATTGGTGGATGGTCTGTGTTCTGCCTCCCATCGGAGCGGTCGAGTTCGTGACACACATGGCTGAGGCGGGCGAGCATTGTTATAGCTTCTGTCAGCATCCATCCCCTCCGGTCGATCACCCTCCGGAATCGGCCGCACCGGACCTTCTCTTTGATCATCAGTCGCCTCTTCTGGCCCCGGTGGTTCTTCTGCCGCACCGGTGCGTTCGGCAGGACCGGCCGCCGCCGCTGTTCTATTCCCTCAGTCACAGCCTCCGCGCGCCTCCATCCCTGATCGACTGCTGACCGGCAGGGAGCGGGCGGGGTGCGCCCGATCAGAGGCCTGACGATCCCGGCACTCGACGGCACCCTGCGTCGTGCCGGGCTCCGATCGTCGTCATTGCGTCATTCAATCCAAGGAGTGTGGACATGTCATGTGCGGATTTCCGTCGAAGATGGGGGCGTATGGTGTTGGCGGCGAGTTTCGTGTCGGCGGTGTGCGTGTCGACGGGACCGGCATCGGCGGACGAGGGATCGGAGCCGTCCGCCGAGCCGGTGACGGCGCCGACTGTGGTGGTGCAGGGGACCCGCACCTATCCGGAGGGCACCGGGACACTCGGTTTGCAGGAGCAAAGCAGCGGCAGCTCTCGCTTGGGGCTCACGCTTCGCGAGATTCCGGCCAGTGTCGATGTGGTGACGCAACAGACGATGCAGGAGCGAGGGTTGCGCACAGTGTCGGAAGCGATCCAAGCGGCGACCGGTGTTGTCGTGGGGGATCACCCGGTTGCCCCCGGCGCGTTTTCCATGCGCGGGTTTTCGCAGAACCAGATCCGTTTGTTGTTCGATGGGCTATCGCTTGGCCCGACCGGGTTCGTCACGCGGCCGCGCGATTCCTGGAATTTTGATCGGGTCGAAATCCTGAAGGGGCCGGCGTCCGTCCTGCATGGAGAAGGGGCGGTGGCCGGAGCGGTGAACTTGGTGACGAAGCGGCCCATTCGTGAGTTGACCGGCAGCGAGGCGTTTCTCTCCTACGGCAGCTTCAATACATTGCGGGCCGGTGTGGGGAGCGGCGGCAGATTGGGAACGGATCAGCTGCACTATCGGGTTGATCTGAGCTATCAGAATTCAGACAGTGTGAACGGCATTCAACGGACGCCCTATACCTATTGGAATATGACAAGCGCGGTGCTGTACGACGTGACCTCGCGGTTCAACCTCGAACTGTCGTTTGATATTGCGCACGATCGGGCGAAGCCCTACACCGGCACGCCGCTGGTACCCTCGTCTTTCGCCACACAAGGGGTCAACGGGGTCGTGAGCACGACGGACGGCCGAACCGTCGATGCCCGGATGCTGCGGCAGAACTACAACGTGCAAGATGCCGACATGAGCGCGTTGACGACCTGGACGAAGTTGAAAGCGACGTGGCAGCCGACGGACTTCATCGAGTTGCGGAATCAGACGTATTACTACACGGCGAAGCGCGACTGGATGAACGGGGAAACCTACCGGTTTAACAGCGGCACACAACTGATCGATCGAGACCGCTTCATGGTCGCGCATGACCAATCCGTGATCGGCGATCGCTTGGAGTTGCAGCTCAATCACCCGATCGGTACGTTCAAGAACCGGTTCGTGGTGGGATTGGACTTCACCTACACGGACTTTACGCGGCCGAGCTTCTTCAATGGGGCCGCGGATAGTCTCAGCCCGCTCAGTCCGGTGCAAGGCTTGTTCGGCGGCGGTCCGACCGCCACGCAGACCGCTAAGATCCTCGATACGGCCGTGTTTGCGGAAGATCAATTCAGCGTGACGGAACAACTGAAGCTGGTCGCAGGCTTCCGGACGGATTCCATCAATTTGGAACGGGAGTTCTTCACCACCGCCGGGGCCTTGAATACGGCGCAGAGCTTCAAACAGAACTTCACGCCGACCACCTGGCGCGCCGGTGTCGTGTACGACGTGCTGCCGCAGGTCACGCTGTACGGCCAATTCGCCACTGCGGCGGATCAGGTGGGCGGCAGTCTCTTCTCCGCCCGCGCCAACCAACAGTTCAATCTGGCGACCGGCCATCAGTGGGAGGTTGGGGCCAAGGGGCAGTTCTGGAATCATCGTGCCGAATGGACTGTGGCCTACTTCGATATGGTACGGAAAAATATCCTGACGCAAATCTCACAAATCGAATCGCTCAACGTGGGGCGGCGCTCATCCAAGGGCGTTGAACTGGAGGGGGCCGTGCGCCTCACTGATGCGTGGCGCCTCCATGGGAACGTGACGTTCCTGTCGGCGAAGTTCGATGAATTTGCCGAGGTGGTCGGCGGCACGTTCGTCTCGCGCAACGGAAATCGGCCGTTCGAAGTACCGCAGGCGGTCGGCAACCTCTGGACGATCTATCGCATGCCCACGCCCATTCCGTTCGATGTGGGAGCGGCCTGGCGTTATGTCGGCGATCGCTACAACGATGCCGCCAACACCGTGCGGTTGCACGCGTACATGACGGCGGATGCCTGGATTTCAGTGCCGTACAAACAGTTTGTGGTGACGCTGCGCGGGAGCAATCTGTTCGACAAGACCTATGGAATATTCGGATCCAACTTCTATCCGGACCAGGTGCTGATCGGTGCCCCGCGGACCTTCGAGTTGAGCGTCATGGGACGGTTTTAACAAGACAATCGTGTCGTACTGTAGCATCAGGCGGTAGCCGTCGGTAGCGCAAGAAAATGCAAGTCTGGTACATAACGCCCATGCGGTCACGCGAGAGATTTCTCCAGCGGCAACGTGTGATCGCCGGCCTCATGCTGGCGCTTGCCCTGTCTCTTGCCTGGTTCTCCGTGACGCCGGGCGGCGCGCTGAGTTGCTTGCATTGCTTCCTGCAGCAGCGCTGGGTGGAAGGAGCCTTGGCGGACGATGCGCAGGCGGGGGGACTGGTGAGTGACGGCCCATCGCCGGCCGCGGCGCTATTCCTGTGGAGCGGCCAGCCTGTGCCGGACACGGCGCGGCGCTGCCTTGCCTCGACGCAATATCGAAATTTCTCCGGTTCGGACCCTGCTTGTCTCGGTCTTCGTGCTCCTCCTCCCGTGAGTTCGATCTAGTCCCATTCTTGCTCATGAATCTGGTTTCGAATCGCCACATCGATGGGGAAGGTGTTGCTTCTGCTCGATCGGCGAATGAGCGTTCACAGGGGGGAGCGATGCACCGTGTACCGATCCGTGCCGTTCGTCAGACATTCGTCATATGTGTGTGGTTGGTCGCCGGCGTGGGTTGTGCCGGGCCTCGCGTGGCGCCACATGAGGAACCTCCGGTTGCCGATGAAACATCAGTGCGGTCTCAATCTGATGAGTCATCACGGGTCAGCGCGTCGCCCCTCCCCCCGTCTTTTCCGATGCCGGTAGCGGGAAGCTCCGGGCCGGAACAAAGATCCGGCGAGAGACCTGCCATTGCGGATGCGTCGGAGTCGGATCCCCCAGTCGTGGAGGTGCATCCGGTGGTGGTGGCATCGACTCGCGAGTCCTACAGCGTTTCGAACAGCACTACGGCGACCAAGACCGATACGCCGATTCATGAGACGCCGGCAAGCATTCAGGTAGTGCCGCGGCAGGTGATCGAAGACCAGAAGACGCCGCGGATGAAGGATGCGTTGGAGAACGTCAGCGGCGTCCGCCCGAATCAATCGATCGGATCGGGGAATCGATTCATCATTCGCGGCTTTCCGGACCTCGGGAAAACCTATCGCAATGGACTGCTCGCCACGTCCCCGTCAGGGTTTCCGTTCGAAATGGACACGGCGAACATCGAAAGCATTGAGGTGTTGAAGGGGCCAGCCTCCATCCTCTACGGCCGCATCGAGCCGGGCGGCATGATCAACGTCAACACGAAGCGGCCGTTGGACACCCCTCACGGCGCTCTGGAACAACAATTCGGGTCCTACAATTTCTACCGCACGCTCTGGGACGTCGGCGGGGCCATCACGGACAGCAGGTCGTTGTCGGTCCGGTTCGCGGGCGGCTATCAGAACAGCGGGTCCTTCCGCGATTTCAACTTCATCGACCGTAAGGTCTTCAATCCCAGTGTGACCTGGCGGCCGACCGACAAGACGACGTTGACCGTGGACGTGGAGATCTTGAAGCAAGATTTCCGGGCCGACAGCGGCATTCCGGTCATCGGCAATCGTCCCGCGCCCGTGCCGCTCAGCCGGTCGTACGGCGACCCGAACACGCCCGTATCGTTCACGAACAAAACCCACATCGGGTTCAATCTCGATCATACGTTCAATGAGTCGTGGAAGCTGACGAATCGCTTCCTCTCCAGCTTCATCGATGCAGAAAGCATCTGGGCGAATCCGGCTCCGGCGTTCGGGAACGCGCTCCAAGCGGACGGGCGCACCCTCAACCGGAATATCTTCGGCCAAACCAGCTATGTGCGGACCTACGCCACGAACCTCGACCTGGTAGGTAAGTTCACGGTAGCGGGCACCAAGCATCAGGTGCTGGTCGGAATGGACTATACGCGGGCCGCCACCGACTACGGGATCTACGGCAATTTCACCTCTGGCAATCCAGCCCTTGCGATCGATCTATTTAACCCGTCGTATGGGATCGATCCGTCACTGTTCAGCGCGGCGCGAGCCACGACCGACCGGCCCGGCAGAAACGTCAGCGTCTTTCATGAGCAGTGGTACGGGCTGTATCTGCAGGATCAGATCACGCTCTGGAAGAAGCTGCATCTTCTCGTGGGCGGCCGGTACGACTGGGCCGAGGTGGCGCGAGGCACGGCCGGGAACTTCGACCAGGCGCGCGCCAATGTGGATGGCGTCACGCGAAAGGACTCACGCTTTAATCCACGCGTCGGTCTCCTCTACGACCTCACGCCCTCGCTGGCCGTCTACGGCAACTATGTCACCTCATTCGGCGCCAATAACGGGGTGTCTTCGAATAATCAGCCGTTTCCCCCGCAGACCGGCAAACAACAGGAGGCCGGATTCAAGGCGGATCTCTTCGAACACCGCTTGAATGCCACGTTGGCCTTCTATCATCTGACCAGAAACAACCTTGTGACGCCCGACCTCGCGAGCGGCGATCCGTTGGCCAGAATCGTCGTGGGAGAGCAGCGCAGCCAGGGCGTCGAATTCGACATGACCGGGCAAGTGACGAATGCGGTGAGCGTCATCGGCAGTTACGCCTATACCGACACCAAAGTGACCAAAGACAATTCCGGCCTGCAGGAGAAACGCCTGCCCGGAGTCCCTCTGCACGGCGGCAGCCTCTGGATGAAATACGACTTCGCCGAGCTCGACGGACCGGCGAAGGGATTGAGTGTGGGATTCGGGGCCTACGTCTCCGGCTCCCGGCACGGGGACATTCAAAACACGTTCACCCTCCCCGGCTATGTGCGGCTGGATGGCTTTGCCGCGTACCGGTGGATGATGGGCCCCACGCGCGCGATTGCGCAGGTGACGGTCCGTAACCTGTTGAATCACGAGTATTACGAAAACGCCGACCTGAATTCGAACGTGGCGCCGCGCAATGGCGTCTATCCGGGCGCGCCCATGACGGTGTTCGGGTCGTTGCGCCTTGAATACTGACAGAGAGATGAGCGACAGCGAATGTTCTCCGCAAAGCCCATGGTGCCGCTGACGGTCGCCGCCCTACGCAAGCGTTGGTTGCTGGCTCATCGATACCTCGGGCTGACGGCCGGAGCCCTGTTGGTGCTCATCGGGCTGACGGGCAGCATCCTCGTGTTTCATCTGGAGATCGACGAGTGGCTGAATCCTGACCTGATCCGTGTGGCACCGAAGTCCGGTGGGTCGGCGGCCTATCGTCCGGTGGATGAGATGGCCGCGGTTGCGCTGCGCATCATGCCGCAGGGAGGGCATCTGGTCTTCGGGCAATACCCGCGTCATGACGGAATCGCCTTTCGGTGGAACGTGTCGGTGCCCATCGGGCCGGACGCGAAGTCACCGATGGAGTTTGAGCTGTACCACGTGTTCGTCGATCCGTATCGCGCCGAGGTCACCGGTTCCCGATTGGTCCGGCCGGCCGGCCTCGGCGGCGCCGTGCCTCGTACGTTCGTCGGCTTCGTGTTTGCGCTGCACTATGCGTTGCTGTTGCCGCGATTCGGAGACCCGCCGTTCGGGGATACGGTCGTGGCCGTCATCGGGATGGTGCTGATGGTGTCTTTGTTCACAGGTCTATACCTCTGGTGGCCTCGGAGCGGCGGGTGGCGTGCGGCGTTGACGATCAAACGCCGGGCCCATGTGCGCCGGGTCCATTTCGACTTGCACAAGACAGCGGGAGTGTATTGCTCGCTCATCTTCCTGGCCATCTTTGTATCCGGAGTCTTTCTCAACCTGCGGGCGCCGTTCCACGCGGTCGTGCGGCTGTTTTCTCCCACCATCGACCGATACGACATTCACTCGAACCCGGCCGAGGGCCGCGGATCCGTCTCTCTGGGACAGGTCATGCAGACCGTGGAGACGCAGTACCCGGGTGGACGGCCGGAATGGCTCTACCTGCCGAAGAATCCGACGGGCACCTATACGATCTGCCGGCGCGATGTTCCCGGGCTCAGCCTGGCACTGAGCCGGCGATGTGTGGTGGCGGATCGGTACAGCGGCGAAATTGTGTACGTGCAAAGTCCGGAGCGCGGCACGGCCGGGGACCACTTCATTCAATGGCAATGGCCGATGCATTCGGGACAGATCTTCGGCCTGACCGGGCGCTGGATCGTGTGTGTCTCGGGCCTGATCTGTCCACTCCTGTTTGTCACGGGCTGGTATCTCTGGCGGCGAAAACGCCGAGGGATGCACGGGCGGCCGCCCATAGGGAATGGTGTTCCGAGAGGAGCGTGTCAAGTTGGGGCTCGCGCAGGCGAGGGGGCCGCAGTATCAGTGAAAGGAAACGGCACATGAACGGATTGAAAGAAGCGGTGGAGTACGGCGTGATCGGGTTATTGGTTGGACTAAGTCTCTGGGCAGTGGCCGTGGCGATTGAGCGGTGGCTGTGTTACCGGCGGATCGATGTGCGGGGATTCACCTCCCTGGAGGAATGCGAAATCGTGCTGACCAGGCGGCTGGTCGTGATCGGTACCGTGGCGGCCAACGCGCCCTATATCGGGCTGCTGGGGACGGTGTTGGGCATCATGCTCACGTTTCACACCATGGGCACGTCCGGCGCGCTGGCCGTCACCACGATCATGATCGGCCTGAGTCTCGCGTTGAAGGCCACCGCGGCGGGATTGGTCGTCGCGATTCCCTGCGTCGTCATGAACAACGTGCTCCGGCGGCGCGTCAGCGAGTTGCTCGCGCAGTACAAGGCGCACCATGGAGCGTGAGGTGGATCAGATCAATGTCATTCCGCTGGTAGACATCATGCTGGTGTTGCTCGTGATCGTATTGACGACGGCCACGTTTATTACCACGGGACAGATTCCCGTCAATCTTGCGAAGGCTGGTTCGGCGAACGAACGGCACGATCGGCCGATCATCGTCACCGTCACCGCGGAGGGCGGCCTGTTTGTCGATGACCGCCCGTTGGTCGATGCGGCGTTGGAGGCGGTGCTCCAGGATCGAGGGCGGGAGTCGCCAATTCTGGTGCGCGCAGACAAGGTCACAAAATTGGAGCGGTTCGTCGGGATCGTGGATCGCGTGCGCTCGATGGGTTTTCAGCAGGTGAGCTTGGAAGTAGTGCGAGCGTAAGCCCTCGTGCCGGGCGTCACGTACAGGCCAGGAAAGGTGAATCATATGATGTCAGCGAGCGTGGTGCAGAACGGAGTGGTGGGAACGATGCTGCTGTGTGGAATGCTGGTCGGTCCCACGTGGGCCCAGAGCGAACCATCGTCATCGACGCCGGGCACAATGGAATCGGAGGCGGTCTTGCGCGAACGCCTTCAGCAGAATGGAAATGAGCGAGAGCAACTCCTCCGGAAATTGGAAGATCTCAGCCGCACCCGCGATGAGGCCTTGCCGCCGAAGGAGAAGCCGCAGCGATACCAGGAGGCACCCGGGCCTCAGTCCGATGGGGCAGATGCGCCCGAAGCGGTCCCGGTCTACGACTTGGCCGATATCAGCATCGTGAGCAAGCGGGTGCAGAAACATCCGGAGGGCCTGGCGTTCTCGGCAACCCCGCGCACGGAAACCGATTCGCAACCGACGCGCACGATGAAGGAATCGATGGAGTCGCTGCCAGGCGTGATCCTGCGTTCCGCGAACGGACCACGCGATTTCGGCGTGTCGATTCGCGGCTCCGGCGTCAAGACGACCGGCGTCGTGCGTGATCTGAAGTTTTACGAAGACGGCATCGGCCAGACGCAATCCGACGGGTTTTCCCGCCTGGACATGCACGATCCTTGGTTCATGCAAAGCGTGGAAGTCACGCGCGGGGCGGCCTCGTCGCTGTATGACAATGCGGCGCTTGGCGGCATGATCCATTTCAAGACGCGCCGCGGCGGTGACATCAACGGCCTCGAAACGTTTCTGAGCGGGGGCTCCTACGGGTATCAAAAATACGCGATGGCGATCGGCCGGGAATACAACGATGTGGACGTGGCCTTGTTTGCCAGTCAGGTCTCCGAAGACGGGTATCTCCGGCATAGCGATTACAACACGCAAACGGTGAATCTGAATTTTCGATTCAAACTGGGGGACAAGGATAATTTCTATGTGAAGGCCGTGACGAATGCCTTGAACGCCAATGTCCCGACTCGCCTGACGATCGGACAGTTCAACGCGGACTCCCGGCAGGCCGGTGGCACCGGGTTAGGCAACGACCCACTACGTCTGGCTCAGCGGCGCCTTGATCGACGGACAGTCATCGGCGGGTTGTACGAGCGTCAAGTCGATGCGAACACCGTATTCACGTTGGAAGCCGACTACGACGTGCGCGATATCAATCAAACCTTTACGCAAATCAATGACGCCTTCTACCCGAACTTTAAGGGATATGCGGATCTTCGGCACGACGGCCGTCTCGGCGACATGCCGCTCAAAAGTTATGTGGGATTCTTCGCCAACAACATGGAACAGGAATCGCAAACGTTCGAGAATCTCGGCGACTTTCGCGGGTCGCGCGGGACGCTGGTGCAAAATAGTCGTGGCACCATTCGCAATATCGGCGGACGCCTGCGGGAAGAGTTGGAGTTCATCCCGAAGTGGACGTTGGCGGCGGGCGTCGGGTTCCAACAATCGCAAATCAGCGTGCAGACGATCAACTATACGGCGGGAGCGCTGGCCTCAAACCCCGGCGCAGATCGGACGTTTTATAACTGGGCGCCGGAGGTCTCCCTGTCCTGGAGACCGACCGAGTCTCAGCGGCATTGGGCCCGCGCGTCGACCGGCTATTCCGTGCCGGGATTCGCGAATCTGACTACCGGATTGGATGGATTGGCCGGCACGAACTTCGCCATCAAGCCGCAGAAGAACTATAACTTCGAAATCGGGACCGATACGAAACTGCATAGCACGTTCGGCGTCCAACTGGTGGGGTTCTGGGTGTTGGTGAAAGACGAGATCATCACCCAGGTGAATTCGACGACGGCCGGATCGTTTGCGATCAACGCTGATTCCTCCCAATACCGGGGCATCGAGGCCAGTTATGATTGGCGTCCCTCGCCAGGCTGGCGTTTCTCCGGGGCCTATACGCACATCGACGCGCAGTACATCAACTTCGCCGATCAGTTCAGGGTGAACGGGGCGGGCCCGATCGTACAGATCTTGCGGGACGGCAAGCAGGTCCCCAATGTGGCGCGGGACGTGTTGAATTTCAAGGAAGAGTACGAGCATTCCTCCGGCTGGGGCGGCTGGTTCGAGACGACCTATTGGAACAGCTACTTCTTGAACAACAACAATACCGTGGGAGCGCCGGCCTATTGGCTGCTGAATGCGAATCTGCACAAGACCGTCGAGTTCAGCCCTGCCTCGTGGTTTCGCTTCGCAAAGTTCTATCTGCAGCTGGACAACATCGCGGACAAGCGATACGTCGGCTCTGGCGGCGTCATCGCCGACAGCACGCCGGATGCGAACAAGACCTTGTTCTTCGCCGGCTACGGCCGAGCCATCTATGGCGGCGTAACGCTGGGATTGTTCTAGCCCTCATTATTCATGAGCGCTTCTGCTGCACTCGCCGATCCGCTGCTGCGACGAGCCTTCGGCCCACGGGCTCGCCCCTCCGGTCGGGCCGCTTCACCAACTCAGCGGCGCGCACAAGCGTGGCGCTCTGTAGTCATCCCGCCGTGCGATCCTCAACGCACTGTACGAGTACGCGTCGAGTCTTCCCGGCTCCGCGCGCCGGTCTCGCGATGCGGTTCGACGATTTCGCGACGAACCGTCATCGATAGTGAGGGCTCAGTCGATCAGAGCCGCTGGGGCGTTCGGAGGTCGCGCACTGTAGCATCTGTGAGCACCCATCTGTAGACAAGCTCGCCTGCGGTTGCGTAGGGTGGAGGCCGTTTTTCCTACGTAGGGGGCCTGTGGACGCCATCATCCGTTCCATATCGATTCTGCGCTTCCGTCGCGCCCTCTTGTGGCTCGCCTGCCTCCTGGCCTGTATTCGAGTGCTCGCCGTCGGGATTTGCTCCACCTGTTTCAACGAGTTCGAAACCCCCGCGTCGCGCGTCTTCTATCTCCATGACGGGAGCGACCATGACGCCTGTCACCACGGCCGCGAGCCGGTGGGCCCGCTCGTGGCCTGGGCTTGCGAAGTGACGCAGGACGATGCGGAGTTCGTGTTGCCGGATAGTCCCCCGTTGCCGATCATCGTGTCGTTCCTGGTGCCGCTGACTCTCCTCGGGATATCCCGCCGGGACAGCCTGTTGCTTGCCGGCAAAGGTCGCTCCCCGCCGCTGCAGTCGCTTCTTTCGTAACGATTCACCCATACGCTTCTTGAACCACAGAGGCCGGACGCCTGCGCGTGCGTCTGGTACGTGCGTCTTGTTGGGAGAACGCTCTCCTCGACGCACCTGCTCAGGCGGATGCGATTGCGAATCGCCTTTGCCCTGAAGGGCGTTCTGCGCCCGGAGGAAAGGAATTTCTAACGTCATGAGTAACGGTCTCCATACTTCGTTGCTAAGAACCCGTGTCATCGGTGGCCTGCTCCTGGGCCTGCTGTGCCCGTTGCCGCTTGCGTCGGCCGCAGACCCTCCGGTTCAGGAAGAGTCGGATGCCATCCCGGTCGTGAACGCGCCGGATGTCTTGATTTCTGCGACGCGGACCCCCACTTCAATCGGCAATGTGAATCAGTCCGTGACCATCGTCACGGAAGAACAGCTGCAACTCCAGATGGCCGCCTCGTCCAACCGGAGTCTGGGACAGATCCTGCCCAAGCTCGTGCCCGGTATGTCCCAGAACGACCAGTCGATGGATTCCGGTACGACGTTGAAGATGAGAGGACGGTCGATCGCGATCTTGATCGACGGGGTACCCCAGCAGAGCAGTCCGACCACGGAACTGGACCTGGCCCACATCGATCCCAGTGCCATCGAGCGGATTGAGATTGTGCGCGGTGCGACCGCGATCTACGGCAACGGCGCAACCGGAGGGTTGATCAACATCATCACGAAAAAAGCCGGAGAAGGGAAACCCGCTTTCTATACCGAAGTGCAAGGCAGCGGCTCCTTGACCAGGGTCTTACGAGGACTCAGCGGCACGGTCGTGCAGGGGTTCCAAGGAAAAAAGGACTGGTTCGACTATAACATCGTCGGGACCTTCAGCCAACAGGGGGGGATCTTTGATTCCGAAGGATCCCGGACCATGCCGGGAACGAACGCGACCGGTGGGTTCGCCGATACGAAGACGTACAATATTCTCAGCAAGTTCGGCGCGACCTTCGGTGAGCACCGGTTCCAGCTTACCTTCAATCGGAAGCACACGCGTCAGGACACCAACTATCTGGTCGATCCGAGCGTCGATGCGTTGCCGCGTACGACTGCGCGCTTCATTCCCGGTCTGGCGCTCGACGATCAACCGAAGCTGACGAATACCCAGGTCAGCGCGGATTACACCCATCCGCATCTCTTCCTCGACAGCCGGGTGCACCTTCAAGCCTATTATCGTAGCCAACAGACGCGGTTCCCCACATTCGATGTCCGGCCGTTCGGGGGTACGGATGTGTTGCAAGGCCACAATCAAACCGATGTGCTGGGAACCAGGCTCGATATCACGACGCCGATTCCGATCTATGGCAAGCCGCAAATCACCTGGGGCATGGACTTCTCCAGTCAGCACGGGGCTCAAAACTCGACGCTGTACGATCAGTCCGTCTACGACGCCACCGGCGGACGCATCTACAGCAAGGCCGGTGAGGTGCCGTCGTCGCCCTCGCGAGTCTTTACGACCACGGCCGTCTTCGCGCAGGGAGAATGGACCCCGTTGGCCGCGCTCGTCCTGCGCGCCGGCGTGCGGCATGAGCGCGTGAAGGTGTCCAGCAGCGATTTCACCGATAGCACCACGTTCTTGCCGGCCAGTTCGATCAGCTTCGACACAACGGTGTTCAACGCGGGGTTTGTGTACCACCTGACCGACCCGCTGGATCTGTTCTTCAATTTCAGCCAAGGGTTTAGTGTGCCGGTCGGAACGATCGACAATGCCTTGGGCAACGTGCCGCCAGGCACCGCGATCTCTCTCTCGCGCTTGCAACCGCAGCGCGTCAACAACTATGAGCTTGGTCTGCGAGGCAACTGGAGCAAGGTGCAGGGATCGGTGTCGGGCTACATTTCCAAATCCGACCTCGGCTTGAATTTCGATCAGTTCACCAATTCCCTGCAGCGGGCGCCGCAAACGACCTACGGCGTCGAGGCCACCCTCGATGTGCAGCCCTATGAGGGCTGGAGGATCGGTGGGACCTACACGTTCGTGGAGGGGGATCAGACCATTGCCCTCAGTCCGGACGTGCGCACGCCGCTCAATGGATTCAGCATTCAGCCGCAGAAGATTACCGCCTACCTGGAGCACCTGACGGTGCCGGAATGGCAGTGGCGGAATCGCGTCCAGGTCCTGTATTCCGGCAGTCGCACCAGGTCGTTGACGGCGTTCAACTCAGGTCTCGATCCGACGGGCGACCCCTTTTCCATGACGGAATACTTCGTGGTGGACCTCGTGAGCACGGTGAAAGCCGGGCCGGGCACCTTACGATTCGGAATCGAGAATCTCCTGAATCAGAAATACGTGGCGGCGTTCAACCAGATTTCCTTCTTGAACAGTTTCCACTATGCCGGACGGGGCACCACCGCGATGATCGGCTATTCGATGACGTATTGACCGGTCCCGGATCGATCGAGACCGCCTCTCTGATGCCAGCAGACTGGTTGCCGGACCGCCCTTAAACGGTCCGGCAACCTCCCTCCTTGGGCCGCACCTGTAGCAACGGTGAGCAGGCGTCGGTAGACAATTCCCCGTGCGGTTCCGTAGGGTGAGCGCGCCGCTAGACCCTGGAGAGGATCCGTGAAAGTTCCGTTTCGCTGCATCCATCAGTCCGCTCCGTTGAGCCGCAGTGCACAAGCCGTGGCGTTGCTGGCCCTGCTGTTGATTACGATCCGGCTGGTAGCCGGATTTGTCTGTTCGACCTGTTTCAACGAGATCGAACGCCCGGACACCCGATCCTTTCATCTCCACGGCGGGGGCGATCTCGATCCCTGCCACCACGGAAGGGCCACGGCGCATCCACTGGTCAAATGGGCTTGTGCGGTCACGGTTGACGATCCCGCCGTTGTCTTGCCGGACGTGCCACAGCTCTTTCTGGTGGTGTCGTTCCTGGCCGTAGCGGTTCTGCTGATGGTTCCCTTTCGCGGTCGCTTCCTCTTTGCGGCCACCGGCCGTGGACCTCCTCTCACGCGCGCCTAACTGCACCGTCATCACATCGAACATCATTGACGCGTCGGAGATCCGTGCAGGCCAAGTCGGGCTGTGCGCGACGACGGTTTCGCACGTCCTGTGAAGGGCGAGTGGACCGTGCGTCGAATCCGGCGGACACACGCTGTGGGCTCTGTTTCGACAGGGGGCCGCAGGAGAGGAAGTTATGTCACACGCTACAATGTCGCATTCTCGCATCCGCAGGACTTATCTCACGGTGCCTACGTGGGGGAAAATTCTATCCCGCTCCCTGGCGGTCGTTCCAATACTCGTCGCTCTCACCGCCTGTATCGGCCCACATAAACCGGTACCAACGCACCAGACGGAGGCTGTGCCTGCTCCGGCACCCGAAAGGACCGACGGGCCTGCCCCCGTTGAGGTGATGCCGGCGCCGACCGGGACGGCAGACGGTTCGCTCCCTCCCTCATCGCCCCTGCCCCCGCCGACGGTGGAGCGGTCCCAGCCGACCCCTCCGGACGTGCCGGTGGTGGATGTCAAACCCGTGTATGTCATGGCCCGGCAGGAGTCTTACCATGCCAGCCATGCCACGACGGCCACTAAGACCGATACGCCGATCATGGAGACGCCGTTCTCCATCCAGGTCGTCCCCCAGCAGGTGTTGAAGGATCAACAGACGACGCGTCTGGATCATGCGCTGAACAACGTCAGCGGCGTCTTTGCCAATCAGTCGCTGAGCCTCTTCGAGTCGTTTACGATTCGAGGATTTGAAACGTTCGACTACTATCGGGAAGGGACCCGATTCCAGTCGGCCCTGACGCAAACCGGCCGGAGGGAAATGGCGAATCTGGAACGAATCGAGGTTCTGAAGGGCCCGGCCTCGATTCTCTACGGCCGGATTCAACCGGGCGGCATGATCAATCTCGTCACAAAGAAGCCGTTGGAGGAATCCTATTATTCGATCCAGCAGCAAGTCGGGTCCTACGATTTCTACCGCACGGCCTTGGATGCGACGAGCAAACTCAACGAGTCGGGGTCGCTGCTGTATCGCTTCAATATGTCCTATGAAAACAAGGGCTCATTTCGGGAGTTTATCGATGACAAAAAGTTGTTCATTGCGCCGGTGGTGCAATGGAAATTGAGCGAGCGGACACAGATCACTTTTGACGGGGAATACAGCAAAGGCAAAGTGCGCCCTGACTATGGCACGGTGGCCCTAGGCAATCGTCCTGCCAATCTGCCGATCGAGCGTAACCTGGGCGAGTCCTTTGCCAAGGCGGACTATACGGCCCTGCTCGGCGGATTCAATTGGTCGCATGAGTTCAATAGCCAGTGGAAGATTCAACACCGGGCCTATCTGCAATCGACGAAGGAAGACGATCAGGTGGTGCTGCCGCTGGCGCTGCAAGCGGACAACGAAACCTTGGATCGCTTTTTCGCCGGCTTCCAGGGCAACAAACACAAGACTTATACGACCAGCCTCGACCTGACCGGGCACTTCGACACGTTCGGGCTCAAACACCGGCTCTTGCTGGGAGGGGACTATTACCAGTTCAAGAATACCGCCACCATGGTCGACAACTTTGCCTTTCCCTCCATCAACATCTTCAATCCGGTTCATGGCGGGAATCCGATCCCCGATCCGGCGGATAATTTTGTATTCGATCTCCGCGAGAAATGGTTCGGCCTCTATCTGCAAGATCAGGTGGAACTGCCGTTTCACCTGCATCTGTTGGCGGGCCTGCGGTACGACAGCGCGGAGATTACGACCGACAATACGTTCGGCGGCACGCGGACCGTATCGAGTAGCCGGCAGTCCGCCGTCACGCCTCGTGTTGGCCTGCTCTGGCAGCCGATCAAGGAATTCGCCTTGTACGGTAACTATGTCGAAGGCTTCGGGGTGCCGAATATCGGAGCGCTGGGTGTGACCGGGGCGCCGCTGAAAGCGGAAACGTCTCAGCAGTGGGAAGCCGGGGTCAAGACGGAGTTTATGGATGGACGCTGGACGGCTACCCTGTCGTATTTCGACCTGACGAAGCAAAATGTGGCCACGGGCCATCCCGATCCTGTCCTGGCCGCCTTGGGGTTCTCCGTGCAAACGGGTGAAGCACGCAACAAGGGCGTCGAACTGGACGTCGCCGGAGAAGTGCTCCCGGGATTGGAAGTGATCGCCACCTATACGTACACCAATTCCGAAATCACCCAGATGAACGACGGCACGGTCGGCAATCGCTTTCCCAATGTCCCGAAACATGCGGGCAGCCTGTGGACGACCTACCGGTTCCAGGAACCGCGTCTGACTGGGTGGAAAGTCGGGGCCGGGCTGGTGGCGAGAGGGGAGCGGGAAGGGAATCGGGAAAACGACTACCAGATGCCGGGGTATGTTCTCGTCAACCTGATGGCGAGTTATACGATGCACGTCGGGCCCACGCGACTCACCGCGCAATTGAATGTGGACAATCTTTTAGGCCAGGAGTATTTCCCGAGCAGCGCAGGCTTCGGTCGCGGTCGGATCGACATCGGGACTCCGCGCTTCTTCCTGGGATCCCTGAAGATGGAGTTTTAGCCGCTACACCATCCGTGCCGGCCCGAACGTCTCCCGTGCCCGCCGAGTCGGCGGGCACGGGAGGCTCCGGGTGCTGCGCTGTATGCACTCGACTCGCTGACCCGCCCGTTCCGTCCCCTATGACGCTGCTATCTGGTCGTATTCCGCCAGTGAAGGACGCGCCTGAGGTGAGGCTCGCCCGCAGTTCGACCGTAGATGCCGATGGCGATTGCGACTTTGCACCTGCCTGGTGATCGCATGACCCATCTGTGGCTGCCAGGTGCGTGAGGCCGTATGATTCATGACGGTTCGTCGCGAATTCGTCGGGTCGAGTCGCGAGTTCAGCGCGTGGAGTAGGATGGAGTAGGCCTTCAGTTTTAATGAAAATCAAGCAACTAATACGCGATTTTCATGGTATGATCAGTTCCTATGATCAATAGGTCTGCCATTCTCGACCGTATTCGCACCGCGCTCGCCAGGATCCCGGTGGTCGTGCTCACCGGGCCACGCCAGTGTGGAAAAACCACGCTGGCACGTGAACTTCTCTCCGAAGACTCCCCCAACTACTTCGACCTTGAGGACCCGCTGAGCCTTGCGCGACTGGACGAACCCAAGACCGCTCTCGAACCACTGCAGGGGCTTGTGGTCATTGATGAGATTCAACGGCGGCCCGATCTCTTTCCAGTGCTGCGGGTGCTCGCGGACCGCAAGAAACAGCCGGCGCGATTCCTGATTCTCGGCAGCGCCTCGGGCGAGTTATTGCGCCAGAGTTCGGAGAGTCTGGCCGGGCGCATGGAGCGGATCGAGATCGGGGGCTTCATCGTAGCCGAAGTCGGATGGCAATCGGTGGCCCAACTCTGGCGACGCGGCAGCTTTCCGCTCGCGTTCCTCGCCCGCACGGAGATGGACAGTCTCGCCTGGCGCAAGCAGTTCATTCAGACACTCTTGGAGCGCGACTTTCCGCAGTGGGGCGTACGCGTTCCGGCAGCGGCCTTGCTGCGCTTTTGGACCATGGTCGCACATTACCATGGACAGACCTGGAACGCTGCCGAACCGGCCCGGGCGTTAGGTGTGAATCCGTCTACCAGCCGTCGCTATCTCGATCTCCTCACCGACGCCTTGATGGTGCGTCAACTTCAACCCTGGCACGTCAACCTCGGCAAACGACAGGTGAAGATGCCCAAAATCTATGTTCGCGACAGCGGCCTGTTGCACCAGTTGTTCGGGCTTGGCACGGAGAAGGCGATCCTCTCCCACCCCAGGGTCGGGGCCTCGTGGGAGGGGTTTGTCATTGAGCAGGTACTGGGCGCCGAGTCGCACGACGAGGCGTACTTCTGGGCCACGCACCAAGGAGCGGAAATCGACCTGATCCTGCGTCGGGGTGACCGGCTGTTCGGCGTGGAGTGCAAGCGTGTCGATGCGCCGCGCTTGACGCCCTCAATCCGCATCGCACTCGATGATCTCCGCTTGGAACGCGTCGCGATCGTCTATCCAGGAACCAAGCGCTTTGCGCTCACCGACCGGGTGGAAGCCGTGCCGCTCGGCGCATTGGCCGTGCCAGGCCATCTCTTCGGGGAAGAAACGGTATAAACGTCACCGACCGTATGCCGTACTCGGTCGTGTGCGGCTGGGCGGGAGGGTTGGATCAGTGAAGCTCATGCTTCCTCTTGAATAATTCTTGCCATGGATCGTCCGTTCTTCGTCCCGCCACGTGCTGTAGCATCAGTGAGCAAACGTTGCTGGACAAGGGAACGTCTGGTTGCGTATGGTAAAGGACCGTTCACCCGCTTGGAACCCCCGATGACCATACAGCAGAGATCGGTCTCACAACATCGGCGATCCAGCCTGATGCCTCGTGCGGCGGTAATCGTCGCCTGCCTATTAGTCGTGATCCGACTGGTCGCGGGGTTTGTCTGCCACACCTGCTTCATTGATTTCGAGAAACCGGCCTCACGGAGCTTCCATCTCCATGCAGGGGGGGATCATGATCCCTGTCATCACGGCCAAGCCGAGGCAAGTCCCTTCACGACCTGGGCCTGCACCGTGACGCAGGATGAAACGGCGTTCATCCTTCCAGACATTCCACGCCTCCCTCTCGTGGTCTCTGAATTTGTGCCGCTGGTGCTGCTGCTCCTGTCCTATCGCACCCTGTTTCAAATTACGGCCAACGGTCGCGGCCCTCCCGTCCATTTCTCCTGATCACCGGTTTCATCCGTACTGAATAGACACAATGCCGACGTGGGTCCGCTGCGCATGGAACCTGCGTTATGGAATACGTCTTCATCCGGCGTCGGCCTGCCGCTCGAAGGGGGGCTTCCGTGCGGACCTTGTTAGCACTGACGCGATGCTACGTCCGCAGGTCGCAGGAGTGTATGTCGCATGCCTGGTAGAGCCGCCACATCCTCGTCGATTGCAGCGACATCTCGCGAGGTCGCGCAAGCCGGAGCGCGGGACCGTCGGGTGCGCGTGTGGCGCACGTGGTGGGTGCAGGCGCATCTCTATTTGGGCCTGACCGCGGGGGCGTTGCTGGTGGTCTTCGGAGTGACCGGCAGTATCCTGGTGTTCTTTCAGGAAATCGACGAGTGGCTGAATCCTGCATTGCTGACGGTGGACGCGCCGGCAGACGGGCAGAATGGTTATCGGCCGATAGGTGAGATTCTGAGGGCGGCGGAACAGGCGGCGCCACCGGGAAGTCGCATCACGCAGGTCTATGGCGCGACGACACGCGAGCGGGTCATGGCCGTCTATATGGAGCAGCCGTCGAAAGCCTGGCAGCGGATCTTTGTCGATCCCTACCGGGCCCGGGTCACGGGGGTGCGCAGTTATGGGCCCGACGAGTGGGTGCCTCACTATTTGATGGATGCGATCTTCGCACTGCATTACCAATTGTTCGCCGGGATGACGGGTGTGACCTTGGCTGCGATCGCGGCCTGGTTGCTGATGCTGTCGTTGCTCACCGGCGTGATCGTCTGGTGGCCGGTGAACGGCCAATGGCGACACGCGTTTGTCATCAGACGACCGTTCGCCTCGTTCCGGCTGTTGTTCGATCTGCACAAGACCCTGTCGTTGTATCTCTGTCTGGCGATCGGAACCGTGCTCCTGTCCGGTGCCTACATGAATTGGGCCGAGCCGATCATCTGGGTCACGCAGCTCCTGTCCCCGGCCACCCGCGGCCCTGCGCAATCGTCTCCGTCGACTGATGGAGATGGTGCGCATCCGATCAGTCCGCAACGGGCGGTGGAATTGGCGGCAGCCCGGTATCCCGAGGGCCGGCTGAGCTCCATCGCCATGCCGGAGGATGCGAGCGGTGTCTATCAAGTGGGACGGCAGGGCGTGCCTGGGCTGAGCGCATTTTGGTCGGAACGGATCGTGAGCGTCGATCAGTACAGCGGCGCGATCGTTGACGTGCGTGCGCCCGATACGAGGCGGAGCGCCGGGGAAACCTTTCTCGATTGGCAATGGCCGCTGCATTCAGGCCAGGCATTCGGGATGCCCGGCCGCCTGCTGGTGTGCGCGAGCGGTCTGGCCTGCCCGGTCATCTACGCGACCGGGTTCCTCATGTGGCGGCGAAAACGCCGATCCCGGGAGCGACGGTCGATCGCATCGGCGTTGTAGATCGCGTTGCGGCGGCGCCTCGTGTGCGTGGCATTTGTGAGAGAACGGCAGTTTCGTTGCCGTGCCATGAAGGAGGTTCCCGTGTCTGCTCATCAATCAACTGATCGTCCCGAGCCTCGCAAATCCGGCATTCATGATGCCGATTTAGACGGGTTGGCGATTCGCCGTCCCACTCCCGGTGAGCCCTCGTCTGCCGGTCGGCGCCGTTGGCTGTGGCTGACGCTGGCCGTTCTGCTGGCTGCGGCGGGCCTGGCCTGGAGTACGGCCTGGCTTCGACCGGACCAACGCGTCGAGGTGGTCCCGGTGGTGCGCATGCCATCCGGAAGCGGGGCGGGTCTCGCGGCCACCGGGTATGTGGTCGCGCAGCGGCAGGCGTCGATTGCCTCGAAGGGGACGGGGCGGCTGATTTACTTCGGCGTCAACGTCGGCGATCGGGTGAAGGAGGGGCAACTGATCGCGCGCATCGAGCATGATGATATGGATGCGTTGTACCGGCAGGCCTTGGCCCGGTTGGGTGTGGCGCGGGCGCAACTGGGTGCCGCGAAGCCGGAGCTCGAAGAAGCGACAGTGAGCTTCGAGCGCGTGAAGACCCTCCTGGAACAATCCTTTGTCACCAAGTCCGAATACGACATGGCCTCTGCGAGACTTCGCCGCGCCGCTGCGGCGGTCAAATCTGCCGAGGCGGCGGTCACTGCGGCAGAAGCGGAACGGCAAAATGCTACGGTGCAGCTGGAGAATACGAGTATTCGCGCGCCGTTCGATGGCGTCATCGTGAAGAAGTTGGCGGAGATCGGCGAGGTCGTCTCGCCGTTCACCGCCACTGTTCGGTCAGGCGGGTCGGTGGTGAACATGGTCGACCCCCTGTCGGTGACGGTGGACGCCGAGGTGTCGGAGGCGATGATTCATCGGGTGCGCCCTGGGCAACCGGTGGAGATTCAGCTCGACTCCGTGCCGGGGCATCGGTACCAGGGCGAGGTGCAGCAGGTGATGCCGATTGCAGATCGTGCCAAGGGAACGGTGCTGACGCGCATCCGGTTTCGTGATCTGGACGATCGGGTGCGGCCTGAGTTGAGCGCCAAGGTCACATTTGGCCCGATTCCTGGAACGCCGGAAGAGCAGGGGAATGACTGGGGCGTGCCCTCCACCGCCGTCGTGATGCGCGACGGGCGGACGGTGGTGCTGGTCGTGCGTGCGGGCCTCGTGGCCGAAGCGGTGGTGCAAGCCGGCACCGCCGTGGCCGGGATCGTCCCGGTGCACGGGCCCCTGTCGCAGACCGATGAAGTGATCGTGGCTCCGACTGAGAGCCTGCGCTCAGGCAGCACGGTCTCGGTGCTTCGCCGTGTGCCATGAGCGACGCAGCCATGGTTGATCCGGTTGTCAGTCTCCACAACGTCACCAAGACCTACATCCGGGGCGGCACGGAAGTGTCGGTTATTCGAGATTTGTCTTTCGTGATCCCCGCTGGGACCTTTCTCGCGATCATGGGGCCGTCAGGGTCCGGCAAAAGCACGCTCCTGAATGTGATGGCCGGCATCGACCGGCCGACGAGCGGATCGGTGGTGGTGGCCGGGACCAGGCTGGATCACATGTCGGAGGGCGCGATGGCGCGATGGCGGGCACGCCACATCGGCTATGTCTTTCAAACCTACAACCTCATTCCGGTGCTGACGGCGGCGGAAAATGTAGAATTGCCGCTGGCGCTGACGCATCTGTCGCGCCGGGAACGTGCCGACCATGTGAAGACGGCGCTGCGCTTGGTGGGGCTCGGTGATCGCATGGATCACTATCCGCGGCAATTGTCGGGCGGGCAGGAGCAGCGGGTCGGTGTGGCGCGCGCGATCGTCAGCGACCCGACCATGATTCTGGCGGACGAGCCGACCGGCAATCTCGATCGAGAATCCGCCGACGACATCCTGACGTTGTTGGCTCGATTGAACCGGGAATTGGGCAAGACCATTGTGATGGTCACCCACGATCCTCGCGCCGCCGAACGCGCGCAGATGATCCGGCATTTGGAAAAGGGTCTTCTGGAGATACCGCCGTGACGCTTCTGCGCTTGATGCTCAGAAATACGATCAGGCGGCCGGTCCGTCTGGCGCTCACCATCGGCGGCCTGGCGATGGTCGTGTTGGCCTTCGGCCTGCTGCGACTGACGCTCGATGAATGGCACAGCGGCGCGAAGGCGGCGGCCAATAACCGGTTGATCACCGTCCACGCCATGTCGGACTCTTTGCAGGTGCCGCTTGCGTATAAAGAACGGATCGCAGTGATTCCTGGTGTGCAGCTGGTGCATTACGGGAACGTGTTCGGCGTGGAGTATCGGGATGCGAAGGAGTCATTCGGCGCGTTCGCCGAACACATGGGGACTTTCTTCGAGACCTATCCGGAAGTCATCCTGAATGAGGGGGATCGCCTGGCGTTTCTCAAGGACCGGGGCGGCTGCCTCATCGGCCAGAAACTCGCCGCCCGATTTGGCTGGAAGATCGGGGATGTGATCCCGCTCAAGGGAACCACCCATGCCGGGAATTGGGCGCTGGTCGTCCGCGGCATCTTCCACAGCAGCAACCCCGCCATCATGGGTGAAGGCGAACTGTATGTGCATTGGCAGTTTGCCAACGAGCGGTTGAAGACGACGGCGCCCGACCGTGTCGATCAGGTGGGCTGGTATGTCGCCACGACGGCCCCGGGCGTGAATCCCCGCACGGTGGTCGCGGCCATCGATGCCACGTTTGCCAACTCCTTTGCCGAAACCAGAACGGAGCGGGAACAGGCTTACATCGCCGGTTGGGTCGCACGCGCCGGCGCATTGCTCGATGCCTTGGATTGGCTGTCGGGCGTGATGAACGGCATTGCGGCCCTGGTGTTGGTCAATGCGCTGGCGATGGCGGTACGCGAGCGAACCAGGGAGTACGGCGTCATGAAGACGTTGGGATTCCAGCCGCGACATCTGGTGACGTTAGTCCTGGGGGAGTCGCTGCTGGTCGCGTTGGGTGGCGCGCTTGTCGGGTTGGGGTTGTTGTACCCGGCGGCGCGGCTCTATGCGGTCATGGTGGCGGGCGGGAAAACGGTGGGGACGTACGAGATTACCGCCGAGACAATCTGGTTGTGCCTGGGTGCGATGGTCCTGGTCGGCGCGCTGGCGGCTCTCTGGCCGGCGGTACGCCTCAGCCGGATGACCACCTTGGAAGGCTTGCGTCACCGGGGATAACGTCACGAGGGCACTCGTTGTTGTGGAGCGTATACAGTCTGCGGAACCTGTGGGCGCGGCGCGTTACGACGCTGCTGACGCTGTCGGGGCTGGGCCTCGTGGTCTTCGTGTTTGTGGCGATTCTCATGCTGGCGCATGGCCTGGAGCGAACGATGGGGAGGACCGGCGATCCGGCTAATGCCATCCTGTTAAGTAAAGGCGCGCTGTCGGAGATCGAAAGCAGTCTGTCGCGGGATCAGACCGGGGTGCTGGCCGCGCAGCCGGACGTGGTCACCTTGGGGGACTATCAGGTCGCGGCGGTGCGTGAAATTGCCTTGCAGCTCACCTTGCGCAAGCAAGACCGAGGGAGCCTGGCCAGTCTTTCCGTACGCGGATCTTCGCCCGTTGCGTTTGCCGTGCGTCCCCGCGTACGTATCGTACAAGGGCGAGCGTGGCAGCCCGGCACCACGGAGGTGATTGTCGGCAGCCAGGTGGCCAGGCAGTTTCCCGAAGCCCGGCTGAATGAAACGCTGCGGTTCGGGCGGCGGGAGTGGACCGTGGTGGGAATTTTCGAGGCGGAGGGCAGCGGATTCGATTCGGAGGTGTGGGGAGACGTCGATCAGATGATGACCACGTTCCATCGCACGGCGTTCTCGTCCATGACCCTGCGCCTCGCCGACACGGAGGTGCTGCCGGCGTTCAAAGCGAGGCTGGAGCGCGACCCCCGATTTAAAGTCTCGGTGAAGCGCGAGCCGGAATATTACGAAGGAAAAGCCGAAGGGCTGGCCCGACTGATTCGCGTGACGGGCTTGTTCCTCACCGTGGTGTTCAGTGTCGGCGCGATCCTCGGGGCGACGATGACCATGTCCGCCTCCGTCGCCCATCGCACGACCGAGATCGGCACGCTTCGCACGTTAGGCTTTACGCGCGGCCACATTCTGCAGGCGTTTATGCTCGAATCGATCCTGCTCGGCCTTGCCGGCGGTCTCTTGGGTGTGGCGGCCGCGGCCCTGTTGAATCGCGTGACGATTTCGACGGTGAACTGGGATACCGGGGCTGAATTGGCGTTCGGGTTTCACCTCACCCCCGGCATGGTCGGCGAAGGAGTGCTGTTCGCCGTATTCATGGGCCTCATGGGCGGGCTGGTCCCGGCGGCCCGCGCCGCGCGTCTTGAGATTGTCCAGGCGCTGGGGGAGCGGACCGCCTGATGCGTTCCCGTTTCGACGCCCGGAGAGTTTTCTCAGTCGAATATTTGAAAGAGCGCACATTTTGTAGCACGCGTGAGCATCCGTCGGTAGACAACTTGTGTGGAACGGCGTATTTGATACGGCAGGTGAGAACTATCAGACCATGAACCGACGGATCTCCCAAACCTCAGTTGCCGGCCTCGCACTCGGACTCGTCTGGGTGTATATGGTGCTGGCGCTCGTGGCGCCGGGCTGTTCATTCGCCCATGCCACCCCGTCGGATAGTCATCATCAGCATTCAGGCACGGAATCCCATTCCACCCTTTGCTCCTGGGCCTGTCAGGCGACATCGGATGTCGGCCCGATTTCCCAGGGGAATGTGGGGACAGCCTGGGTCGCTCAATCCCACACGTTGATTGCCCCTCCGCTCCTCCTGACGTCCGGGGACCCCTCGTCCCTGCATGCCCGTGCGCCGCCCATCCCCGTGAGGGGATAGTTCGGGCGGGGCGCGCGTCGCCACCGATTCATCGCACAGACGAATCCGATCCCGTCGTCCAGGCCAAGAGCCCGTCGGGCGTCCTGTCGGTCCTGTGCTCCGCCTTCTCCGGGCGTTCGGCCCGAGCTATTTCACTCAAGAATGCTGAGTCCGAGGATGGGATTGCCCTCCGATCCCGGACCACCCGGCAGCGCAGGCGCGAATCCTGTGACCTCCGCTGCCGGTTCCCACGACGGAACTGCGGTGCGTTGCATCGGTCCTGAATGGTGGACCCGGTTGTGCGGGAGGCTCGTGCCCCTTCCACAGTCGGGGGAGGAGCGGTAACGGACCGCTCCTATCCACCGCCAAGGTGTTGAAGGGGTAGGCGAGATGGTGGAACAGCCGCTGTTGCGTGTGAAAGAGGCTGCGCAATTGCTCCAAGTCAGTAAGTGGACGATCTACCGGTGGATCGATGAAGGACGGCTCAATGCCACGAAGATCGGTGGAGGCAGCCTCCGGATTTTTCGTGTCTCCGTGACGGCGCTGGTGGAAGGCAATCGAACGGATCCGCGTCCCCAAGAACCGACGCCGCACCTTAAGGCGGTGCCGCTCAGTGGGCGCAGGGCGATGAAACGATAGATCTGTCGGAAACGGATCCTGGGGTTGTGCACCCTTCTTCAGGATCTGCCTCCCGGGGTGAGTGGGATGGCCTCCCCCTTCACCCCGGCCCCTCGGGGCCGACGGCAAGACTGAGAGGAAGGAGATGAACATGATGGTGAGAGAGATACTAGGCTTCATTGTGGTGATGGGGGTGGCGTGGAACGGCGGGATTGTGACGACGGTTGCTGAGGCGGGGGCCGCTCCCAAGGACGGCGAAATCGCGCTGCCGGCCGACTACAAAACCTGGTCGAAGTTCTTGAGCGAGGTACAGCGTGAGGATGCCAAGCAGGTCCGGGAATTGTTCGTAAGCCCCGCCGGCGTCAGGGCCTGTCCGACCGCGGCGTTTCCTCAGGGCACCCAACTGGTCATGGAATTATACAAGGCCAAAGCGGAAGGCGAGGCCTTGGTCAAGGGGGCGGACGGAAAGCTGGTGAAAGGCGACCTGATGAAGGTGTTCGTCATGGAGAAGAACGAGGGGTGGGGGCAGGACGTCCCGGACAATTTGAAAAACGGCGCCTGGGTGTTCGGGGCCTATGGGCCGGACGGCAAGGCGTTGGCCGAAGATTTTACGAAATGCCGGGCCTGCCACGTCCCGCTCGCGCAGAAAGATTTCGTGCACCGGTATGACGAGTTTTGCGCGCAGGGCCATAAGGCGCGCTAGCCCGCATTATTCATGACGGTTCGTCATGAAATCGCTGAGGCACGTCGCGAGACCGGCGCGCGGAGTCGGGAGGGCCCGAGGCGTACTCGTGCAGTACGTGGAGGGTCCGATGGGCGAGCCCGCCGGCCGAAGGCTCGTCGCAGCAGCGGATCAGCGGTTGCAGTAGAAGCGCTCATGAATAATGCGGGCTAATAGGATGCGGCCGGATAGGGTGTCGATAGATGGGGCCTGTGTGCGGGTCTTGACCTACCTCCTCGCAGGAGTCCCATGGGGGAGCGGTGGTTGGCCGCTCCCCGCCCATCGGCCGCTTGAGTAACAGGTCCCTCGGATCCTGAGGTTGTGCACCCTTCTTCAGGATCTGCCTCCCGGGGTGAGTGGGATGGCCTCCCCCTCCACCCCGGCCCTTCGGGGCTTTCCGGGGGTGAGTGCGGAGAGGCCCGACACGAGGGATGGAGCACAGCGAATCGACGGAGTCGGTGGAGGGAGCGGCGCACCATGGCTGATTGCACGAAGAAAACCCCGCATTGGTTAGGCATGGCATTGGTGGCCGGTATGGCCTTGTGCGGCGTCGATGGGAGCTGGGCCGCCGGGCCTGATGCCTGGCAGCAGTTGCTCGCCGATGGTGTGAAGGCCAGGGAAGCGGCGCACTATGCCGAGGCTGAGCAACTCTTGCAACGCGCGCTCCGCGAGGCTGAGCAGGTCGGCCCCAACGACGCCCGCGTTGCCGCGGCAGCCAACAATCTCGGACTCCTGTATCACGACCAGGGCCGTCTCCAGGAGGCGCAATCGTTGTACACCCGTGCCCTGGCCATTTGGGAACAACACCTGGGTTCGGAACACGAAGATGTCGCGGCGGCCTTAAATAACCTGGCGGAAATCGCCCATGCCGAAGGCGATTGGGCTCGCGCGGAGCCTCTCTATGAACGGGTGCTGGCGATCGAGCGCAAGGTGCTGGGCGCGGCGCACCCCGATGTGGCGATCAGTCTGAACAACCTGGCCGAGCTGTACCGCAAGCAGGGACGGGAGACAGCGGCTGAATCGATGTATCACCTGGCCCTGATTCTCATGGAAGAGGCCCATGGCACGGATCACCCCGACCTGGGCCCCGTGTTGAACAACCTTGCCGTCCTGTATAAGGGGCGCGGGCTCTATGCCTGGGCCGAACCGTTCTATTTACGCGCGCTGAAGATGCGCCGGCTGCGATTCGGCAATGAACATCCGGCCGTGGCGATGAGTTTGAATAATGCCGCCTGCCTCTACCAGGCCGAAGGCCTCTACGCGTCGGCTCAACGATATTTCGATGAGGCATTGGCCATTGCCGAACGAACATCCGGACCCCAGGCCTCCTTGACCGGTACGATTGTCGGCAATATGGCGTTTCTCGCCGATGAGCAGGGACTGTGGACTCAGGCGCAGCTGTGGTATCAGCGTGCGCTCGTCATTCAACAGGCGCAACTGGGTGTGCATCATCCCACCGTCGGGTTGTTGGTGGAGCGGTATGCGCACGTACTCGATACTCTCGGGCAGCCGGTTGAAGCCGGGTTGTTCGCTGCGCGGGCCGCATCGATCCGTGCCCGGGTTCAGCCGGGAGTCGTGCGGCAAGGCGCGGCCATGCGTCAGGGGCCTGCGGTCGGAGAACTCACGCGATAGGTAGAAGGCGTCAGGAAGGGAGGTGCTCCATGCCGGGTAGTGCTGCGATAGCGTCACCGCGTCGTGCGGAGATGGCTCAGGGCGCTCAACAGAGGGCGGGGTTGAGCGTGGTGGTCGTGCGATTGCTGGCGGTCGCCCTCGATATCAGCGAGGGCTGGTCCCCGGCGCCTCCCGCTGCGACGTTATTGATCCCGTTCGGGTATCGGGACTGGCCGAGCTTGACGTCTGCGGTGGAATCGCCCGGCGGGCGGAAACGGCTCCGGTTCTATGTGTGCCCCAAGGCCCTGCTCACGCCTGACTATGAATCGTTTCCCGTGGGGACCACATTCGTCGTGGAGTCTGAGCCCTATCCGGAAGGCCCCGGGGCCTATCGGGTCAGGCCGTCCGTGTTCGCGATGGAAAAGTGTGCCGGGCTCACGATGAACGGTACGGGGACTCGCCAGTATGAATCATGGTTGTATGCGAGCTGGGATTCGCCCGCTCAGCAGGCCACGGCGGATCGTGGTCGGTGCGGCGTCTGCCGACTGCCCTGGCTGACGCCCGTCGACGTTCGATGATCGGTGGACGGGGCTCGACGGTTGGACTGCGCTGACCACGCAGTGAGCTCCGATGAGGGAAGCGTACGCCCATACGCTTCCCTCTCCCACCATCTTTTTCCCGGTCCTGCGTTGCCCGCACGGTCGGTGGGGCCTCCTCTTTCCTTACTGAACACGACATGACAAATGCGGTAGAATGCCGCCCAATCGAGTGCCACATCCACTTATCACACAGGAGGAATTATGATGACGGTATTGCGTTCAGGTATGCTCGCGTTCGCGGTGTCCGCGCTGGTGGCGACTGCGCCGGTGGGATACGCCCTGGCCGACGGCGGCGGGCACGTGAAGGAAACGATCAAGCACGCCAAGGAAGGCGTGGAGCATGAGAAGGAAGCGATCAAGCATCTGGAAGAGTCGGTCAAGGCGAGCAACGATCCGCATGCGAAGGAAGCGCTGGAGCATGCCAAGGAAGCCGTCAAACATGCGGAAGAGTCTCTGGCGCATGCGGAACAGGCCTCGAGCCACAAGGGCAAGGCAAAGGGCAAGTAAGCTGATTGCTGTGCCAAGGGGGTGACGAGTCCCATCCGGCGTTCCCCCTTGGAACTGTGCGGGAGGGCCCTGCGCCTGCGTGAATTGACGTGTTCGGCTTCGTGAGACAGGGCACAGATCCCGGTCCCCTCCGTACGCCACATTTCAACGACACGATCCTGTAGCATCGGTAGGCATCCATGAGCGTACATCTGTAGACGGTTGAGCCTGCTGGGGCTATAACTCGACTCCCTAGGAGGGGTCCCCCATGCGAAAACTCTTCGTAGCCGTGGTTCAGATCCTCATGCTGGCCGGCGGGTCAGGAGTATGGGCCGCCGACGACTCATTGGAGCGGTTGTTACGGGCGCAGGCGTTCAATCGGGAATTCGAGGGGTTCGATTCGTATTACGTCAGGATCGAGGCGGATCAGCCTCAGCCGGACGGGTCACATGAAGTGCTGGCAGTGGCCAGCGGGAAATTTTCGGACAATACCAAACGTATGAAAGTGCTGTTTCTCATCGTCGATGGTCACATTGTCGGTGGCCAGGTGTTGGAAGGCACCGGTCTTCCCCCTTGCCTGGCACAGGAGCATCATCCGTCCTCATCTCTTTAACCTGACAGGAGGTTCTATGTTGAGCAGGATTGCGGTCCTTTTTCTGGGCGTGTTGGGCGTGTTGGCGAGTGGAACGTCGGCGTTGGCGCTGCAGGCCGGCGGAGTCGAAGTCGGTGACCTTGAGACCGGTTCCGTCGTGGGTCAGCCGTTCAAAGAGTTGGAAGTGGACGTGCAGCTGTATGCCGTTGAACTGGGCACGCTGAAGGCCTGGTATCCGCCGACCACGGTCATCGATTTCAAGGTCCGGCCTGGCCGTCCGTTGCTGATCAAGGTGACGAACACCACCGCGACGGAGCGCGGATTCCAGATGACCGATCCGGTGAACGCGGCCTCTCCGTTTGTGTTGAAGGCGGAAGTGGTGTTGAAGCCGGGCGAAACGAAGTACATCGGCGTTCCGACCAGCGATTTGTTTAACGCCACCCAGGGAAACACCCTGAGCTACCGCGACCATCTGAATCCGAAGCAGCCGGGCGGTAAGCTGATCATGATCAAGTAACAGACACCGTCTGTTAGGTGAGTAGACACGCCCCGTTCATCCTTGTGGATGGACGGGGCGTTGTCGTTTCTTCACCGCGGTCGAAGCGACGATCGCGAGACGGCCGGGGTTACCAATAGTAGGGAAAGCGTCCGTAGGGTCCCCAGTAGGGATGCCAGAACGGACTGTAGTAGGGATAGGGGCGGACACGGGACAGATTCGAGTCTTGCGATGGAATCCAGGTGCGGAACGATTTGATGTCGATCACGGGATACGTATAGTCGGTCTCGTCGAGCGGCAAGGTCATGGAGCCGGTGAGCTCGCCGGTAATGGTCAGGAACGTTCCCTGGGGAATGGTTGCCGGATCCAGAAAATCTCGTTGGACCGCGACAAAGCGTCCCTGCGATTTCATCAGATCAAGGGTCGGTTGTTGCGAGTCATTGAGCGGTAACTGCAGCACTTCGATCCGCGTGCCGTCTTTCATGCGTCGCGCAGCGAGCACCTGCCCGCCGAGCACCAGGGTCTGTCCCTTGAACGAGTCCGGTGCGGCCTTGATCTGGGAAAACGGCGGAACGTGCGGGCCGCCGTCGGCCGATTCGTGCATGTCGCCGGATGACGCGCAGGCCGTCAGGATCGCGGCGAACCATAAAATGCCGATCCCCTGTAGAAGTTTCACTCGCATCGTTGGCATTATATCAGACGCATAAGTGAGCGAGCATTGTTTATAATGCCGATGAACCTGTTGAACCGAACCCAGTTTGAAAAAGGAGTGCAACGTATGGCGAAGCGTCGTGGATGGCGGGGCAGTCTGTTGATGGGCCTGATGGCGGTGGCGGCTCTCGGGTTCGTGGGCACCGCGCAGGCGGGGAAGGCGGAACTCAAAGGCAACTTCCAGGTGCTGAGCGATGAGAAATCAACGCACAAGCCGGGGAAAGTGCAACTGACTGAATTCGCAGATTTCTACTGCCCGCATTGCCACCGGTTCGACGGCGAGGGGCTGGCCATTCTGGAGAAGGAATTCGGCAATAAGCTGGAAGCGGTCATGGTGGGGTATCCCGTGATTCCCGGCAAGTTGCCGACCGCCTTCGATATGTATGAACAGGCCAAGACGATGGGGAAGGGCGCTGAGATGAAGCGGGCGTTGTTCCGGACGATCCATAAGGACAAGATCGGCATCATCGACAAGGCGATCCGTGAAGTGTTGATCCGTGAAGTCGGGCTCGACCCGGCGGCGTTCGAAGAAGGGTTGGCCAGCGCCAAGCCGGCGAAGGCCTTCGAAGACGGGCGGAAATGGGGCGATCGCATCAAGATTCAACAGACGCCCACCGTGTTGCTCGACGGCAACATCAAGGTTGAGCAAATCGATCCGGAGAATTTGAAGCTGATCATTCACAGCATTCTGGACGGAGACGGCAAGAAGTAAGAGTCGTGTCTCCTGAAGCGTGAAGCGTCCCTTGGCCGGAACGAGATACGAACGACGAGATACGAGGTGCGGGTTCATGGCGACTGATCCGATCTGCGGCATGACGGTGGAACCCGCGACGGCGGCGGGCCATGTCGAGCATGGGCGCCTGACCTACTATTTTTGCAGCACCCATTGCCTCGATCGGTTTCGTGCTGCGCCGGATCAGTATGTGAAAATCGCGTCCGTTACGACCGCAGCCGGTCGACGTTCGCTGCCGATGATGCAGACGATGCCTGACCAACAGCCGGTTGCGGGCGGCGAGTGGGACCCCGTTTGCGGAATGACCGTTCAGCCTGCGACCGCCGCCGGGTCTCATGCGCATGCGGGCAAGACGTATTATTTTTGTTGCCAAGGGTGTCTCGAAAAGTTCCGGGCCGATCCGGTCCGGTACTTGTCGCCCGTGCCCGCTGCACCGACAACAGCCCCACGGCAGTTTGGAGGCAAGTCGCTCCCGATGCTGGGCTCGGCGACGCCGGATAAAGCGGTCACAGGGGTCATCGATCCGGTCTGTGGCATGACGGTAGATCCGGCCACGGCGGCCGGGTCGTTCGACTACCAGGGCACGACCTACTCCTTCTGTTGCCAGGGCTGCCTTACCAAGTTTCGCGCCGATCCGCAGCGGTATCTCGCCCCTGCCTCTGCTCAGGCGACAGCGTCTGCTGCCCCGCCCCCTCCCGGGACGAAATACGTCTGTCCCATGTGCCCTGAGGTGTTGGAAGAAAAGCCGGTGCCCTGTCCGAAATGCGGGATGGCACTGGAGCCGGATTCGATTCAGCCGCTGCCGACCAAAACGGAATATGTCTGCCCGATGCATCCCGAGGTGGTGAAGGCGGAGCAGGGGGCCTGTCCGATCTGCGGGATGGCGCTGGAACCACGAACCGTCACGGTCGAGGAAGAGCTGAATCCTGAGTTGTTGGACATGGCCAGACGGTTTTGGGTGGGCCTGGGTCCGGCGGCGGTGGTCTTCGTGCTGGCCATGTCGCATATGCTGCCCGGCCACCCGGTTCAGCACTTCCTCTCCGATACGCAGTCGGCGTGGGCGCAATTTCTGCTGAGCACGCCGGTGGTCCTCTGGGCCGGATGGCCGTTCTTTCAGCGCGGCTGGGCCTCGATCGTCCATCGCAGCCCGAATATGTTCACGCTGATTGCGATCGGGACCGGCACGGCCTACCTCTACAGTGTCTTCGCCACTCTCTTCCCCGCGCTGATTCCGCCATCGTTCCACCTGGAAAGCGGGTCGGTGCCGGTGTACTTCGAGGCGGCGGCGGTCATTACGGTCTTGGTTCTGCTGGGGCAAGTGCTGGAATTGCGGGCCAGGAGCCGGACGACCGGCGCGATCCGAGCTCTCCTGGGGCTGGCGCCCAAGACCGCGCGGCTCTTGCGAGGCGATGGCCATGAAGAAGATGTGTCGCTCGATCAGGTGCAGGTGGGCGATCGCCTGCGTGTGCGACCGGGAGAACGGGTGCCGGTCGATGGAGTGATTCTGGAAGGAACGACGGCGATCGATGAGTCGATGATTACCGGCGAATCGTTGCCGGTCGAGAAAACTACCGGGGAGCGGGTAACGGGCGGCACGATCAACGGTTCCGGTGGTCTGGTGATGCGGGCGGATCGCGTCGGGGCGGACACGCTGCTGGCGCATATCGTTCAGATGGTCGCGGAGGCGCAACGCAGCCGCGCTCCCATTCAGCGCACGGCCGATGTGGTGGCCGGCTATTTCGTGCCCATCGTGGTGAGTGTTGCGATCGTGACGGGACTGGTGTGGGCGTTGATCGGGCCGGAACCGCGTCTCGCCCATGCCCTGTTGAATGCGGTCGCCGTGCTGATCATTGCCTGTCCCTGCGCCCTGGGTCTGGCGACACCCATGTCGATCATGGTCGGGACCGGTCGCGGTGCGGCGGCTGGTGTCCTGTTCAAGAAAGCCGAAGCGCTGGAGACCATCGAAAAAGTCGATACGCTGGTCTTCGACAAGACCGGCACACTCACGGAAGGCAAACCCAAACTGCGCGTCGTGAGCGCCATAGCTCCCTGGTCAGAAACGGACCTGTTGCGACTGGCGGCGTCGGTTGAGCGGGGGAGTGAACATCCGCTTGCCGGCGCGATTGTCAGCGGGGCCGAGGCGCGAGGTATCACACTGGAGGCGGTGTCCGGGTTCACGTCGAAAACCGGAAAGGGCGTTGTGGCGACGGTCGGGACCAGGCGGGTGGCGGTCGGGACGCTCGATTTGTTGCGGGATCTATGCATGGACGATCTACCCTCCCTGGCCGCATTGGAAGCGAATGCCGAATTGATGCGCCAGACCGGACAAACCGTGATGTTCGTGGCCGTCGATGGCCGGGCGGCCGGCTTGCTCGGAGTGGCCGATCCCATCAAGCGTTCGACCCCCGAGGCCTTGCGGTTGTTGCGCCAGGAAGGCGTTCGTCTGGTGATGGTCACCGGCGATCATGCGGTGACGGCGCAGGCGGTGGCGAAGGCGTTAGGCCTGGATGACGTCAGGGCCGGCGTAAAGCCGGATGAAAAGAGCAGGATCGTCCAGGAACTTCAGCAGCAGGGCCAGGTGGTGGCGATGGCGGGTGATGGCGTCAACGATGCGCCGGCGCTCGCGCAGGCGGATGTCGGCATTGCCATGGGAACCGGAACCGATGTGGCGATGGAGAATGCCGGGGTGACGCTGGTGAAGGGCGATTTGCGAGGCCTTGTCCGGGCGCGCCGTTTGAGCAAGGCCACCATGCGCAACATCCGCCAGAATCTCTTCTTCGCCTTTGTGTACAATATGATCGGTGTTCCGGTCGCCGCCGGGCTGTTGTATCCGTTCTTCGGTCTGCTCCTCAGTCCGATGTTGGCCAGCGCGGCGATGACGTTCAGTTCCCTCTCCGTGATTTCGAACGCGTTACGCCTCCGGCATGCCGATTTATGAGTTCTGAGTGTGCAAGCCCTTGCCGCATGATAGGCTGGGGCCTGCCGTTTCTAGCAGGATGCGGAAAAAGTCCGCCAGCGTCGTTCTCGCAGGACACTGCCGCCTCACCGGCTCGGCGGCGTTCACAAACGTGACGCGCGTTATTCCGCGCGTCGTGAACCTCAGAGGCTCACCGTACCGCGAGAGTACTGTTCGCCTCTTCGCTCGCTGCGGCCTTGCCGGACGGCCTTTTTGCGCATCCTGCGGTTTATTTTGACACGAGATGGTACTGGAGCTCAGTCCGAGCTATTGCGCGACAAGCTAGTTTTTGTGCATCCTGCTAGGGATGTTTCACACCATGTCGTTACGTGGATCACAAATGGGCCTGGTGGCTCTGGGAATCGCGGGCGTCCTGCTGGGCTGTTGGCCTGAGGGGGCAGCCTCGGCTGCTGATTTGCTTGCACCGCGTCTGTCAAAGGTCAGCACGGCCGGCGATTTGCAGGCTCAGGTGCGGGCCACCGCGGCCAAGGTGCTTCCCGCTGTCGTGAGCATCGCCTCGACGGTGATGGTGCACGATCAAGCCTTCAGCGATGAGGGGCTGCCGTTCGGCATGTTCAAAGACGTGCCGCCGCGCCGCCAATACGGGCAAGGCTCCGGGGTGATCGTTTCGTCGGACGGGTACATCATCACCAACAATCACGTCGTGGCCGATGCCGTGGATGTGGAAGTCATTCTCGCCGATCGACGGCAGTTCAAGGGCCGGGTGGTCGCGACCGATCCGAAAACCGATGTGGCGGTAGTGAAAATCAGCGCCACCGGTCTTCCTGCTGCGGCCTGGGGCGACTCCAGCGCGCTGGCCGTCGGCGATTTCGTCCTCGCGATCGGCAATCCCCTCGGTCTGAGTCGCACCGTCACCTTCGGCATCGTCAGCGCGGTCGGTCGAGCCGATGTGGGCGTGGCCGATGTGGAAGATTTCATTCAGACCGATGCGCCGATCAATCCCGGGAACTCGGGCGGAGCCCTGGTGAACACCAACGGAGAGTTGGTCGGGATCAACACGGCCATTGCCAGTCCGACGGGCGGCAGCGTCGGCGTCGGCTTTGCGATTCCCAGCAACATGGCGAGAACCGCCATGCAGAGTCTCATCAAGACGGGCCGGGTCGTCCGGGGATTTCTGGGGGCTTCCACGCAGGATGTCACGCCGTTGCTCGCCAAGACCTTCCACCTGCCGGATGTGAAGGGCTCGATCATTACCGACCTGCAGGCCAAGGGCTCCGCCGAACGGGCCGGATTGAAGCGCGGCGATGTCGTGGTGCGTTTCGACGGCCGCGACGTCATGGACAGCGGCCATTTGCGTAATCTGATGGCCACGGCGGCCATCGGCAGCAAACACCGGATCGAGCTGCTCCGCGATGCCAAATTGATGCAGACGGACCTTACCGTGCAGGAAGCGCCGCGAGAACGGCCCAAGAAAACGCAGACGGCAGATGCCGCCAGTTCCACCGCGCATCCCCTGTCCGGAGTGATCGTCGATGAGGTGACACCGGCCCTGGCACGACAGATGGATTTGCCGGTCAACGCCGGTCTGGTCGTGACGGATATCGAAGACGGCAGCCTGGCCGAAGTCTCCGGTCTTCAGCCCGGCGATCTCCTGTTGGAACTCAACCGACAGCCCATCCCCAACTTCAGCACGTTTCAACGGCTCGCCGAACCGCTCCGGTCCACCGATCTCGCGCTCCTCCTCATCAATCGTCAGGGCAGTCTGCTCTACATTCCTATCCAAAGCGAATAACCGGTTCCCCCCTCCCTCAACAATCAACCTGTATCCACGCTGAACGTGACTCTGAAATCGGGGCCGATGCCCTGTGGAAACTTCTGAAAAAATTGAATTTGTAAATAGCTGCGGCATACTGAATCGGTGCATTGAGAGATTCAGAGGATCCCACTTCAATGAGGTGCATCGTGTGGTCGATCTCGCGGGTGAGTTGTCTGCTCGCCCTCTGGCTATGCACGGCCTGTGCGTCTGAGCCGGAGGCGACGCCGTCGTATCTGCTCGGGGTGTGGGAAACGGCGGCCGAAGGTTACACGGACCAACATATGTTTATCGATGAGCGCCGGATCGGATTCGGCACGAGCGCCGTCACGGCGGACGGGTATGTGATCACGCAGATCGATGAAAGCCGCGAGGGGACCAAGACCCTGTTCGTCTTGTCCTATCAGGGCACCGATCAGACCAAGTTTCAGCTGGCATTTTTTTATGAGCCGGCCGCCGGCGGCAGGATTATCTATAAGAATCAGGACCATTTGGTCTGGACGAGAAAGGTTGCGACATCATGAGCCGGCCACGGTTTCGACGCCATTTCCTGTGGGACACGGTACAGCCACGTTTCCTGGGGCTGAGCTTCTGCTATGTGGTGGTGGTGATCGTCGCCGTGTCGGCCGCGCTGTTTCTTCCGTTGATGCTCGAACTGGATCATCTGCCTGTCTCCAGCCCGGAGGCGCAGCGGGTGGCCGACCAGTTTGAGCTCTTGCACAGCCGCTTCTGGCCGGTGGTGGCGGTAGTGTCCCTGCTCCTGCTTGTGCACGGCGTGTTTTTTTCGCACCGGATCGCGGGCCCCCTCTATCGCTTCCGCTTGATTTTCCAGTCCGTCGCGAGCGGCGATCTGACCGTGCGCACCTCGATTCGCAAGAGCGATTATCTCCATGCGGAAGCGCAATGTTTGGGTGAAATGGTCGGCGCGTTGCGGGAGAAGATCGCCCGTATCGAAGCCCACCATGCCGACATCGCTCCGCAGTTAGAGCGATTGAAGCAGGCGGCGGCGCGAGGCTCCTTTCGCGAGGTGGAGCAGGAAGCCGACCGGCTTCGATCCACCGTCGATCAACTCGCGCAGGCGATGGAGCCGTTTCAGACCAAGGCGGATGTGATCGAGGCCCGGCCGGTATCGTTGCCCACTGCCTCGGGATTTTAGGTCACGTATGGCGCACAGCAGACATAGTCGAGGGCAACAGGGTTTTACGATCATTGAGTTGATGATAGCCGTGACGATTGTCGGGGCGCTGGCAGGGTTGGCGATTCCGAACTATCTGGGCTACCTCGATAAGGCAAGACTGGCGCGCTGCATCGCGGAGATTCGCTACATCTCTCGCGCGATCGATTCGTACAAAGCCGCGAATGCATCGTTGCCGAACACACTGGCCGAGGTGGGGGCCGGAGAGATTGTCGATCCCTGGGGGAATCCCTACGAATACCTCAATATCGCAGATTTGACCCTGCCGGGTGGCGGCGGCGGAAACGGTAACGCAGGTGGCAACGGCGGTGGCGGCAATGCCGATGGCGGGGGAAACGGCAACGGGGGGGGCAATAAGACATCCTACTGGTTTGAGCCGGATAGTGCTTATGCGGCTCAGGGCGGCGGCGAGAACGCCAGCAAGGGGAAACCTCGCAAGGATCGCTTTCTTCATCCCATAAACTCCGACTATGACCTCTATAGCATGGGCAAAGACGGCGAGAGCGTAGAGCCGCTCACGGCCAAGAAAAGTCATGACGATGTGATCCGCGCCAACGACGGCAGCTTTGTCGGCTTGGCCACGGAATTTTAGCCGGACGAGGCCTTGTGCAGATCGAATACACCTTTCTCCGCAGTCGTGTGGCCCGCCGCGTCTTTGTCCTGTTCATCCTCTGTGCTCTCGTGCCGGTCGCCGTGTTCAGTGTGGTGGTGCTGGATAACGTGACCGACCAGCTGACCCAAGAGTCTGAGCGCCGGGTCCGACAGGAAAGCAAGGCCATGGGCCTGGCTCTCTATCAACGGTTGCGGTCGCTGGAAACGAACCTCCTGTTGAGCATTGCACGACAGCGGGCGGGCGTGGCGATGCAGCCTGAAGGTTTCCCGTCGAAGAGGCTGTCCAGTCCAGCGGATTTTGTCGGAATAGCCTCTGTGTCCGAGACCGGCGAGACGCATGTGTTTGCGGGTGCGCTGCAGGCTCCTCCAGCCTTGTCTCGGGAGCAGTGGACCCGACTTCGTCAGAACAACACTCTCCTAATCGCCGACCCTGCCGGAGAGGGAGATGCCCGATTCTCCCTAGTGAGGCTGTCAGAGTCCGATGGGCGAGTCATGTTGGGGCAATTCAATCGCGACGTTCTATGGAATCATGATGACGACAAGACATTGCCGCCCAATACTTCGCTCTGCATCTTCGGCGAAAATGGGAACGCGTTGTTCTGCAGTCACGCTATTTCGCCAACCTTGACCAAGATGTGGCCGGTACAGGGCGAAAGTGGAACCAGGGTATTTGAGTGGCGGGATAAGCAGGATGTATATCTCGCCGGTGCCTGGGCGATTCCCCTGCGGTCCGAATTCTCGACGGCTCCGTGGACGGTGGTGTGGAGCGAACCCCGAATTTCGATGCTGAGGTTCGTGACGAACAATAGCTATCGGTTTCCCTTGCTCGTTATTGTCGCGGTCTTTACCGCAGCCCTCCTCAGTGTGATTCAGATTCGAAAGTTCATGGTGCCGCTGGAGCAGTTGGCAGAGGGAACTAAGCGCATCGCGGCAAGGAATTTCTCGAAGCCGGTCCGGGTTCAGAGTGGGGATGAGTTTGAGGAACTGGCCGTCTCGTTCAATGCCATGGCGAACCGCCTGAATCAACAGTTCACCCAGCTGGCCACGATTCATGAAATCGATCGCTCGGTGTTGTCGGTGCTCGATCCCAGTCGCATCGTCGATACCGTCCTGGTTCGATTGCGCGAGGTGTCGCCGTGCGAGGGGATTGCGGTGTTGCTGATGGATTCGTCTGACCCGGCGCGTGGCTGGCTCTACGCCAGATCAGGGGCAAAGAACAAGCCGACGACGATGACCGGCGTGCCTGTGAGTGACGATGAGCGCCGGATGCTGGCCTCCCACGAAGGCGGCACCGCGCTGATCGACGGGGAATCAGCCGGTGTGTTCGCCACCCTCTGCGGACCGGGGGCAGGTGCCCTCATGGTGCTGCCGTTGTTTCGATCGCGCGATCTGCTGGGGGCGATTGCCCTGAGTTACCGACAGACCCCGGAGATGGACGCCGAACAGAGAACGCAATTGCGTCAGCTGGCCGATCAGGTAGCGGTAGCACTGAGCAATGCCTCGGACCTGGCCGAGCGGAAGCGTGCTGAAACGTCGCTGCGTGAGAGCCATGCGCGCCTTGAACAAGCCATGACCGACCTCCAGACCGCGCAGCAGCAGATGGTGCAACAGGAACGACTTCGCGCCTTAGGCCAAATGGCGAGCGGCATCGCGCACGATTTCAATAATACTCTGTCGCCCATTATGGGGTTCAGCGAACTGTTGCTCATTGCGCCGCAGATGTCCGCCGATCCGGCGCAACTGAAGGAATATCTGCAGACCATCAATATGGCGGCTAAAGACGCCGCCAAGGTTGTGAGCCGTTTGCGTGAATTTTACCGGCCCCGCCTCGACGCGGACCTGGCCGGCATCGTGGATCTGAATCAGCTGGTCGAACAGAGCGTGAAGCTCAGCCAGCCGAAATGGAGAGATCAGGCCTTGGCCAACGGCGTGGCCATCGAGATCAAGACCGAATTGGCCTCGGTCCCTGCCGTCGCCGGACACGAATCGGAGTTGCGAGAAGTACTGACCAATCTGGTCTTCAACGCCGTAGATGCCATGCCGAAAAGCGGCTCGATCACGCTACGGACGAAGGCGGACGGCGACCATGTGCGTCTCGAAGTCAGCGATACAGGCACGGGGATGACCGAAGACGTGCGCCAGCGATGTCTCGAGCCGTTTTTCTCCACCAAGGGCGAAAAAGGCTCCGGGCTCGGGTTGGCGATGGTCTATGGGATCATCAAACGGCTGCGCGGCACGATTGATATCACCAGTACCGTCGGGGTCGGGACGACATTCAGTATCCGTCTGCCCATCCAAGCCGAGCAGGAAGCCGGCAACCAGCAGGAAGCTAAGAGTCTGGCCGGTGTGCGGCTGCAGATACTGGTGGTCGACGACGATCCGCTGGTGGGGCGTGTCACCGGGGAATACCTGCGAGTAGCGGGTCATCAGGTAGAAGTGGTCACCAGCGCGGCCGAGGCGATCAAGCGGTTCAATCCCGAGCGGGTCCATCTGGTGGTGACCGATCACGGCATGCCGCACATGACCGGTCGCCAGTTGGCCGGGGTGATCAAGAAAGTCTCGCCCGAGACGCCGGTGCTGCTGTTGACCGGAGGCGACCAACTGGAGCCGGAGGACACGGTGTCGCAGGCGGTCGATGCCGAATTAAGCAAGCCGCTGACGATGGGAGCTCTCCGGCAGGCGTTGTCCACGCTCCGGTATCCGAAATCCCTTCCTGCGGAGAGCCAGAAAGAAATTGGTGATGCGGCATGAGGATGGTAGGGTGGAAGCGGTAGGATTTCGAGAACCAGGAGCCCGGGTGTTGCCATGTCGGATCTTGATGTGAGCGCCGTCAAACTGCTGTTGATCGATGATGAGCTGCCTAGCCTCAAACTGATGGAGGCGATCCTCAAGCAGGCCGGCTACGAAAAAATTACAACGACGACCGACCCGCGTCAGGCGGTGCCGTTCTATCAAGAGGTGAAGCCGGATCTGATCGCGACGGACATGCGCATGCCGCATATGGATGGATTCGAAGTCCTGCGGCAGTTGACCGCCGTCATTCCCGCCGAAGACTATGTGCCGATTCTCGTCATTACCGGTGAACTTGACGCGCCGACAAAACACCGGGCGCTTGCCGAAGGCGCCAAGGATTTCCTGAACAAGCCGGTGGATGCCACGGAAGTCGTGCTCCGCATCAAAAACCAACTGGTCACGAGGCAGCTTCATCGACAGCTGCACATGCACAATGAACATTTGGAAGCCCAGGTACGCCTGCGGACCAAGATCGTGGAGCAAACCCAGCTGGATCTGCTCAATCGTCTCGCGTTGGCGGCAGAATATCGGCATGACGCGACCGGCGGCCATGCCTGGCGGGTCGGGCGGATGGCCATGTTACTAGCGGAGATCAAGGGGCTGCCTGCGGATCAGGTGGATATGATCAAGAAGACGGCTCCGTTGCACGATATCGGGAAAGTCGGCCTGCGCGATTCCGTGATCCTGAAGGACGGGCCCTATGTGACGGCCGATTGGGAGGCGATGAAGCAGCATACCAAAATCGGCTCGAGGCTCCTGTCGGATAGCCGGGCTCCTCTCTTGATGATGGCGCGCGAGATTGCCCTGACGCATCATGAGCGGTGGGATGGAACCGGCTATCACGGGATTAAGGACGTGCAGATTCCGCTGACGGCGCGGATCGTGGCGTTGGCCGATGCCTTCGATATCATGACGCATCCCTGTTCATATAAGCCGACGATGACGCTCAGTGAAGCCAAGGTTGAAATTCAAAGACAGGCCGGTAAACAATTCGACCCCGACTTGAGCGCCTCATTTATACAGCTCATCGATCGTGAAGGAGAGAAGTTGTTGGCTGCAACGGGCCCGCTTCAGTTGGTCGCGTAGCCCTCCGCTCCGGTTCGATTCCTCCCGCAGGGTAGCATCTCACGAAACATTCCCCTCAGGGCTGCTTGACGCATCTGCGCCGGGCCCTGTATTATTCGTGCCACGATAATTTATTTCGTAACACGGAAGCACGGCCATGAAACAGCTTGCGCGATTCGGTGTCTCGCTCGATGAGGATCTTCTTGCCGATTTCGACCGTCTGATCGAGCGGCGTAAATACACCAATCGGTCCGAAGCGATTCGCGACTTGATCCGGGACAATCTGGTCGGACAGCAATGGGACGAGAATAAGGAGACCGTTGCCACGATCACGTTCGTGTACGACCATCACGTGCCGGGTTTGACGGGGAAACTCACCCATATCCAGCACGATTTTCAGGGACACATCATGGCCGGAATGCATGTGCATCTCGACCACGATCACTGCCTGGAGGTGCTGGTGGCCAAGGGCAAAGGGGCTGCCATTCGCAAGGTGGCCGACGCGTTACTAAGCGTCAAGGGCGTGAAGCACGGCAAGCTCACCATGACGACGACGGGTAAAGGGCTCAGCATTTGATGACGATTTGTGTGGTGGATGGACGCGGCGGCGGGCTGGGAAGCCGGATGGTCGCCGGGTTGCGCGGGCTGGCGGATGACGGTCATGCAATTATCGGCCTGGGTCTCAATAGTGCCTCCGCGGAGGCGATGGCTCGGGCCGGCGCGACCTTCACCGAAACGGCCCCGCAGATGATCCACCGCCGGCTTTATGCCGCGGATGTGATTGTGGGCTCGTTGAGTCTCCTCATGCCGGGGTCGATGTTAGGTGAGGTCACTCCGGTGCTGGCGCAAGCCGTGCTGGAATCGTCGGCCAGAAAAGTACTGCTCCCCCTCAATAAGCGGAAGGTCGAAGTCGTCGGCGTCGAGGGACGAACCCTCGATGCGTTGATCGACCATGCCCTACAGCGTTGTGCGTCGCTGCTCAGGGCGACCGCCTGATCGAACCCGCCGAGACTGCCTCTCGAACTTCACAGTCAGATCATGAAGGTCTGAAGCGGCCGCTAGGGGCTATGCGTGGACCATTCCGAGCGCCTTGTCCGCTCACGTGATGTGATTGGGAGTCATTATGCGGTGGATCGGATGGATGATCGGTGCGGGAGCAATCGTGTTGAGCGTTAGCTTGGTGGCGTTCGCCCACGATCCCGACGCGCCTGATCTCGACGTGCCTGAGGTGACGGTCGAAGCCGACCGTCCGGTGGCGGCTTCGTCTCAGCAATTCATCCCCGACAAAGAATATCTCCTCCAGCCGCAAGGGCGCCCGGCCCAGGTGCTCCGCCTCATCCCGGGATTGATTGCCGTCGAACATTCCGGCGGCGCCGGCAAGGCCGACCAATATTTCCTGCGCGGGTTCGATGCGGATCACGGCACTGATGTCGCGTTTTTTGCCGACGGCATGCCGATCAATCTGCGCTCCCATGCCCACGGGCAGGGGTATACCGACCTCAATTTCATCATCCCGGAAACCATCGAAGGCCTCGATGTCTACAAGGGGGCCTATCTGCCGGAGTATGGCGATTTTGCGACGGCGGGGGCGGTCAATTTCAGGACGCGAGCGGTGGTGAAGGAGGGCGTGGTGCAGTCGGCCGGCGGGCAGTTCAACACTCAACGGCATCTCTTCATGTTCTCTCCGACGAAGGACCAGGTGCGGACCTTGTTCGCGGCTGAAGGCTACTACACCGATGGCCCGTTTCAGAACGGCAATCGATATTTTCGCGGTAACTTACTCGGGAGGGCCACGATGAACCCGACCTCCCGGTCGGAATTGTCGATCACCGGAACGTTTCATAAGGCGCAGTGGAACGGATCGGGAGAGATTCCTCTGCGGGCCGTGCAGGATGGATCACTCGACCGCTTCGGATCCATTGATCCGTCGGAAGGGGGCAACACTCTCCGCTCAACTGGGCGCTTGAATTACCACTACGACACGACGTCGGCCGGCCGTTTTTTTGCCAATGCCTATGCGCAATACTACCGCTTCGATCTCTTTACAAATTTTACATTCTTCCAGAACGATCCCGTCAACGGCGACGGGTTTCAGCAGTCCGACCGGCGGGTCATGTACGGTGGCGATTTGGGCTATAAGCAGACAGGCAGGGTATTCGATATCGATGGAGCAGCCACGATCGGCGTGCAAGCCCGCGTGGATGATATTCATGCGCGGCTGGGGCCGCAGGTGCGTAGAAATCAACTCGGAACGACGACGGATACTGATATTTCCGAGGCCTCTTACGCGCCGTTCGTGAAATTGGAGGTACAGCCGACGCCGTGGATGCGCCTGGCCGGCGGTGTGCGCAGTGAAGTCTTTACCTTCGATGTCCGCAACCGCTGTGCAAACTGTGCCGAACAACCGGCGGGTACGGCGAGTTCGGGACTGGTCTTGCCGAAAGCCAATCTGATCTTAGGCCCATGGTTTCACACGGAATTCTTTGTGAACTATGGCGAGGGATACCACAGCAACGATGCGCGATCGGCGATAACTCCGGCCGCCTCGCCGTTGGCGAGAGCCAAGAGTTATGAGGTCGGTCTTCGATCAAGACCTTGGGGTTCGGACGGTATTGAGCTGACGGCCACGGTGTGGGCCCTGGACATGAAGCAGGAACTGGTGTTTGTCGGTGACGAAGGGACGACAGAAATTCGTGGCGCGTCCCGTCGGCGCGGCCTGGAGGTCGGCGCGCGCGGGCAGGTCTGGGGGCCGGTGTATTTTAACGGCAGCGTGACCTGGACTCAGGCGGAATTCAGAAACGGCGATGCCATTCCACTGGCGCCAGAAGTGACGGCGTATGGCGCGCTGCTGTTGCGATGGCCGGAAGGATTGACCTCACAGCTGCAAGCGACGTATCTCGGTGTTCGCCCGTTGACGGAGGATCGCAGCATTCGCGCGCCCTCATGGATCGACGTCGATTTGTCCGAACGGTACCAGATCCCGATCAAGCTGGCGCATGGGCGACTCGAAGCGTTTTTGTTCGTGCAGAATTTACTCAATACGAAGTGGGAGCAGGCGGTCTTTGCCTTTGAGTCACGACTCAGAAATGAAGCGGCCGGGGTAACGGATATCCACTTCGTGCCCGGTAATCCAAGGATGGTGATGGGGGGCGTTGCATGGTATTTTTAGCGGCCTTCTGAAAATGGCCTCCAGCTGCGTTCTCGGCTTGACAAAATCCTCACCGTACCCCGAGGGTACGCCTCCGGTCTTGTCTTCGCCTGCGGCCTTTCTGGAGGCCATTTTGAGAAGGCCGCACATTGAAGTTAGGAGACGAGACTCGCCCATGAGAGAGGTTTTGTCGAGAAGCTACTTCGCTGGCCCAACCGTCGAAGTCGCGCGGTCGTTGATCGGGAAGTACCTTGTTCGTGAGAACGGGCACGGACAGATCGCGGGGAAGATTGTGGAGGTCGAGGCCTACGTCGGGTCGGAGGACAAGGCTTGCCATGCGTCGAAGGGTCGAACGCAACGGACCGACGTCATGTTCGGGCCACCGGGAGTAGCCTACGTGTATTTGATTTACGGCATGTACCATTGCCTCAATGTCGTCACAGAGGGTGAAAAGTTTCCGGCGGCCATCCTGATCCGGGCTATTGAAATCGAAGGACGACTGATCGATGGGCCAGGCAGGCTTTGTCGGGAAATGGGTATCGACCGGACCTTGAATCGAATCGACCTGACGCAAGGTGACGCGCTTTGGTTTGAAGACCGTGGGCAGTCGGTGTCAAAGAAGGCGATCGGGACATTTCCCCGGATCGGCATCGATTACGCAGGAGAATGGGCAAATAAGCTGTGGCGGTTTCGGATGCAATCGGAGACAGGCGCTGGTCGAAAGACGCGGTAGGAATGTGCCGAGGACAAAAAGAAACGGGGCCGTTGTCGTGAGACAACGGCCCCGTCTTCGTTCTATCGAATAGAAACTAATCGATCTTACGGTCGCCGGTGATCTTGGTGGCAGAGGTCACCGGTGGCTCGATCTTGATTTGCGGACCCTGCACGTTCGGCAACCGGCCGGCGCCCTGGCCTTCGGTAATCCGCGCGTTGTCCGACTTCACCAATTTCTGTTCCGCATGCTTGCTGGAGGAATCCGCAGACTTCAGCAGAGTGGACTCGCCGCCCGCCGCCTTCTGGCCCGGGTCATTGGCGGTCGGCTGCCCGGTCACGGGGCTGCCGTCGTTCTTCATCGGATAACCTTCGTGCTTCGGCAACAGGGCCGGATTCGCGGAGGCCATCGAACACATAAACAATACACCTGCAAGGGTCGCGACGCTGCCGATCACGAATTTCATACCCCTACTCCTTTGAAAGAATGTGAAAGTATGGTGGTCGATTATAGACGTTAAAAGCCTGATGAGTGCGGGAATCTTAGCTATCTGAAGAAGCCGTGTCAAGGATAAAGGGGGAGGGCGGGTAGGTCAGGGGCCTGCTTTGCTCGCGCAACGCGCGGCCTTGGAAGGCCCTCGTTGGACGCGCGCAGGAGCAGGCCTCCTCACCTACCGCTAGAATAGAGGAAAAATGTGCTCGGCCGATGCGCGCAGTTGGCCGGCCTCAATGGCCACCGACAGCTGTGTATGGTGATTCGCTAAGAGAAGCGCGCCCCTAAAGTGCCCTCGTTCAACGCGCACCGGAGCAGGCCCCCCTAACCTAGCGCTGTAGCGGGAAAAAGCTGTGCGCGGCCTATGCGGGCGGCCAGGGGACACGTGGGCGCAAAAAGAGGCTGTCCACCACGGAGACCTGACCTGATTGATTGGACCGGACAAGAAACAGGGCCTGGCCAGGATTATTCATGAAAGCCGTGGCGGGGCGTTTGAGACCGAAGCCCGCCGGGGTTTCTCGCCTGGAAGGCCGACGCAGGTGTACTGGCAGTCCGTCGAGGAGGCCGAACGAGAACAGCCCCGCCGAACGAGAGGATCGGAGGCCGGAGCAGGTATTCATGAATAGTCCGAGATTAGGACGCGGCGGTCGGGCGGCGTGGCGGACGGCGTCCGCGACCTCGATACCGATGGGCTGGACCCCGGCTGACACCGGGCAGACGAATCGTCACTGTGGTCCCTTCGCCGGGCGTGCCGGAAATGCCGATACTACCCTGATGTTCCTCGACGATTTTCTTCACGGTGGCGAGGCCCAGGCCGGTGCCGGACCGCTTGGTCGTAAAGAACGGCTCGAATACCTTATCCACATGTTCGGGGGGAATCGGCGCCCCGTTGTTCTTGATCAGGATCTGAACTTCCAAATGTCGGCCTGCCCGCTGGTTGCTCATGGAGATGGTCAGGATGCCGCCCGGAGTCATGGCTTCGATCGCATTCTTGAAAATGCTGAGGAATACCTGCTGCATCTTTGCTTCGTCGGCGCGCACCGGGGCGAGGACTCCGGCATATTCTTTGACTACCTGGATGCGGGTGGCTTCCAGTTCGGTCGCTACCACGGTCAACGCATTTTCGACCATTTCCGGTACCCGACAAAGCCGGCGCATGAGGTCGAGCGGTTTGGCGAAGTCGAGGATTTCATTGAGAATCGCTTCGATACGGATCAGATCCCGCATGGCGTTCTCGACACGGGTTTGCGGGTCGAAGTCGAGGATGCCCTCGGCCGTGACCTCTTCCAACTGCGCCCGAATCGAACCCAGCGGTTCCCGGATTTCAGTTGCGAGGAAGGCGCTGAACTCTCCGATGGCCGCCTGCCGCTCCTGTTTTCTGATCACCGGTTCCGCCGAGATCAAGGCGGGTGAGCCTGCTGCCGTGTCCGGTGCGCCTTCGGCCTTGGCGGTGCCCGCAGCTGCTGGCGGCGCGGCCTGGAGCAGATCGACGAGCTTGAGATTGATCGGTTCGAGCAGGCGGGCATCGGTCACCGCAAACCGGTCCGCTTCTTTCGAGGCCAGCGTGATGGTCCCGCCGACTTGTCCGCGCAGGAAGAAGGGCAGCACCAGCGACGACTGGAACCGGTCTTTGTACAGGTGTTTGTGATCGAGGAAGCGGCCTTGCGTCGAAGCCAGATCGTGATCGACGCGTGGCTTACGGTGGCGCACCACCCATCCGGCGGCGGAGGCGTCGAGCGTCAAGCGCTGGCCTGCTTTAAGATCTTTCTTCTGGTCTTTCGGGTCGGTCTTTTGTTCCCCTGCGATCCCGAGCACTTCGACATTACCGGCGAGCGGGTCATAGGCGCCGATCCAGGCGCGGTCGAAAGCCAGGGTCTGCCCCAGCTCATTCAGCAGCAACACGATCTTTTCCTGGATCTCCGGGGTCGCATGGGAGGTCGGGGCGTTGTAGACATCCGGAGTCGCAATAACCGGCTGCGGTTCCTGCACGACCAGCGGACGGCTCAGCAACACGTTGAGATCGAAGAGGCTGTCCCGTTCGAGCGCTTTGGTAATGTCGTCGCCGGCCTGCTCCAGCATCGTCTTGTCTTTTTTGGCATAGACGGCATTGTCCTTCCGTCCGATCACCAAAAAGCCGAAGGTGCGCTGACGGTGCCGCAGGGGCACGCCCAGCAGCGACTTGGCTCCCGGGGTGACCAGACGAAGGCGCATGGTGCGTGAGGCTTCAGGATCGTTGCCGGCGGGGACGGATGTCAGTACCTTCTGCGAGGACAGTGTACGGACGATCGATTGGACATCGCGCGGGGTGAAACCGCGATGCACCTGCGTCGTGAGCGGTCCCTGCTCCTGGTGGAAAATCGCGACCAGGGCGGCATCGGCGGGGAGCCCGTTGACGACGGAGGTCAGGGTGCGTTGCAGGTGCGTTTCAGCGGCGGCTTTTTTTTCTGATTCAGCTGGGGGACTCATCGACCTCTATGCAGGATGTTGCCGGCTATGCAGGGGGCTACCGATGGTGTTCCGGTCTGGATGACTCCGATCGTGAGTCATAGCCCGCAGCATGTTCGGAACATGGTGCTCGTTATAGGTTGTGCGCTCTCGGCGGTGAATAGCGAGCGTCGGGCGGCATTGTAGCAGCCGGATCAAGGTAACTCAAGGAAGAGAAGCGTGTCATGCTGCTAGTTCGGGTTGATGATCGTGGGCGGGCGCTGGGGATGATCGTGCCGCTCCACACGGGTATGTTCTACCACCAGGATCATGTTGAGCAGGCTGCTCACAAGGCTGATGACGAGGGCGCCCCAGAAGGACGCCCCGAACCCGACCACGGTAAAGCCTTTCACAAGGGCGGCGGTCAGCTGCAGCAGAAGGGCATTGATCACCACCATGAACAGGCCGAGCGAGACGACGATCAGCGGGAGCGCCAACAGATAGAGCAGCGGCCGGATCAGCGTATTCAGCACCGTCAGCACGAGCACGGCGGCCAGACCCGCGCCCAAGCTCTCCGATTCGATGCCGGGCACAATGGTCACGGCGAGAAAGACGGCAAGCCCCATGATCAGCACCCGCATGACAATGGGACGCAGGCCGCTGTTGCTGCTTGTGCTGTGCTGACTGCCTTGTAGCTGAAACACTCGCACGGGGCCCTCTCAGGATGTTGAAAACGTCCGCCAGCTTCGTTCTCGCTTCATTCAGAGGCTCAACGTACCGAAGTGTACCCCTCGCCTCTTCGTTCGCTGCGGCCTCGCTGAGCGGCCGCAGCGAACATTCTCTAGCATTGCCGCCCTCTCCTCAACCGGCGGCTATTGGCTTTCTATTGTGCCTCTTTGGGTTTGGAGTCCGAGTAATGGACTTCCGTAGCGGTCAGGCCGTCGGTGCCCTTCTCGGCTTCAATGACTACTCGGTCTCCCACCTGTGGCGGACTCTTCGGGCGGCGAAGGTTCCGCACCTTATATTGCGTCTTATCCGTGATGCGCACCGACACCACCTGGCCCTTGGGGGTTTTGACCTCGATGTGAGTCGCGTCGATGGCGGCCACGACGCCGAGCACGTGCTGCCCGCTCCCATGGGCGGCCACCACGGCCGGGGCGCAGATCAGAAGGAACGCGGCAATGAAGAGTCGAAGGAATGTCACGGGTCGTCCTTTCGTTCGCGAATTAATGATGATGCGAGCCGGCGGCCTTGGAGGCTGCGGCGTCGTCCCCGCCCAGGAACTGGTCGAACAGGGCCTCTTCCTGGAGTTCTTTCTTCGTCTTTGGATTCAAGGCGGCCATCTCCTGCAACTCTTCTTCGGTCAGGCTGGGAAGATGCCGGATGAAATGCACGAGTTGCCAGCTGCCGCTGTCCTTGGCAGGATCGCCGGTGCCCCAGCCGGGCATGGCGGTGAAGCGAATGCCGTTCTGAATGATGAAGAACAATTCTCCGTCGGACATGGTCTGGGTGTCGGGCAGGCGAAGGTCCGGCGCTTTGGGGTACACGTTCCTGCCGATCACGGTCTCCCCGCTGCCGTTGTTCGCATGGCACGAGGCGCAGTGGTCGGCGAAGTGGGCGCGGGCGTCCTTCATCAACTCCTGCGTGACGGGCAGGGGATTGCGGAGCTGCCGATTCTCATAGGGAATGGCCAGGTGGCGGAGTTGTCTGGCGATCAGCACCTCTAACTCGTTCGGCTCGGCCTTGGCGCTAAAGCCGGTAGTATAGGATTGGTACCCGAACCACCCGAGGATTCCCAGGGTGGCGAGGAAGCCGATCATCAACAATCCGCACAGTTTCTTCATCGGAGACAAACCTTCCAGTGCAGGCGCAACGCCTTTGAACACTATACAGTCTCGATCAAATGAATGCCAATCACGGCGCGTTTGTCGCGGCCATGCTTCGGGCCTGTTTACGCAGATTGTGTCGCAGGCGTGAGCAGGCGTAGCAGCAGGATGGTCGTCACCGGCACATACATCAGCAGTCCGGTGGTGCCTTGAAGGGTTTCGCCGATCCAGAAGGTCATGGCCAGGTTAAAGGCCAGCACTCCGTAATAGAGTCCGCCGCCCAGCAGCAGGCGATGGGTGGTTGAAGGACGGTGTTCCGGCAAGGGTTGGTTGAGCCGTCGGTCCAATGGAAAGTAGATCAACAGGGAGATCGCGCCGACCACCGCCCAGCCGACGTAGTTCGCCATCGGGACGCCGAAATGCACGCCTGGGTCGGGGTAATAGTAGATCTTGCCAAGAAACCAACGGTCACCTTGCAACGCGACCGGGTCGATCACCATGTCGATGAACGCGAAGAACAGCACAGTCAAGGCGAACACCGGCCAACTCGTCCGGAACGGCAGATCGAACTTCAGATCGGGAAGCCGTGGCGCCGTGCCGGTGTTGGAGGCTGCCCGTATCGGTAAAAGAAACAACAGAGCCAGGCAATAACCGGCGAACAGCAGGAACGAGAACGAAATCGAGTCCATGAAGGGGATGTTGGAGAAATAGAGCTCCTGCCCGACCGTCGAGCCGTTGTAGAAGTACCAGCCGAAGGGAATGCCGTTGCGGGTGGACGAATATTCGCAGATGAAGGCGGTGATCCAACTGATGAGCCAGAAGCGCCAGGTCCGCGGCCAGCCGATCAACGCAATGGCTGAAACCAGAAACGCGGCCAGAAACACAAAGACATAGGGGCGTAGCAGGATGGTCTTTGCAAGAAGAACAAGAAATTCCATTTTGAGCTGAATCCTGCGAATGATCAAAAAGGCGGGCCAACAAGGCCGCAGGCGACGACAAGACCGGAAGCGTACCAGTTCTCACCCACCCACCCCGAGCCGCCGGGACAGCTCTTACTCCGAGGGTACGTTGAGGATCTTGTCGGGCCGAGAACGCAGTTGAGGGGCTTTTTCAGCATTCGATTATGCGTAACCATGCGTCCGGAACCATCGCACCGCCTTTTCCAAGGCGACCTCCACCGGCGTTTGCGGCAGGCCTAGCTCCCGGATCGCTTTGCTGCAGTCGTAATGCATCTTGTATTTGGCCATCTTCACGCCTTCGAGCGGAATGCGCGGGGGCACACCCGTGAGGTTCGAGATCCACTGATTTGCAAAGGCGAGGGGCAGAATGGCGAGGCGCGGGAGTTTGATGGTTGGGGCCTTTACCCCGGTGATCCGGCTGAGGATCTGGAACACTTCGTTGAGGAGCAGATTCTTGTTCCCCAGAATGTAGCGTTCACCCTGCCGGCCTTTCTGCATGGCGAGCAGGTGGCCTTGGGCCACGTCGTCCACGTCGATCAGGTTCATGCCGGTTTCGATGTAGGCGGGCATGCGGCCCTTCATGAAGTCCACGATGATCTGGCCGGTGGGGGTGGGCTTCACATCCGCTTCGCCGACCGGCGCGCTGGGGTTCACGATGACGACCGGCAGGCCTTCGCGCGCGAGCTTCAGCACTTCCTGCTCGGCCAAATATTTGGAACGTTTGTAATGGCCGGCCATCTGCTCCAGCGACACCGGCGTCTCTTCCGTTCCCAGCCCCCCGCCCGGCGGCAGGCCGATCGCGCCGATGGTGCTGCAGTAGACGGTCCGCTCGATGCCGACCTCGCGCGCTGCCTCCAGCAGGGTGCGGGTGCCGGTGACGTTGATGTCGTAGAAAATGGAAGGGTCTTTCGCCCAGAGAGCGTAATGGGCCGCCACGTGGTAGAGCTGCCGGCAGCCGCGTAGGGCTTGTCGAAGAGAGTCGCGATCCCGGAGGTCTCCGTGGACCTGCTCCACCGGCAGGCCGGCGAGGTTCTGAAGATCGGCCCCCTTGCGGGAAAGTGTCCGAACTTCTACGCCGGCCTTCACCAGGGCGCGCGCCACGGCCCCGCCGACAAACCCCGTTGCGCCGGTAACGAGGGCTTTCATGCCTGAGATACCGTGAAACGTGAAAGGGGAAACGTGAAAGGGTAGTGCTGAAAGACGCTGGAACGTGAAACGTAAGACGCGAAACGTGGGGAATATTGGAAGATGGTGTGATCGAAGAGATTGCGTTTCACGTCTTACGTTTCACGCCTCACGTCAGTTCTTCCGCGCAGTGATGTAGCGCGCGATCTCGCGGAGCGGATCAGCCGAGGGCCCGAATGTGTTCAGCCGGCCGATCGCGCGGGTCACGCAGTCGTCCGCCAGCTTGCGCGCGCCTTCGACGCCATAAAACGTCGGATAGGTCTTCTTCCCGCGCTCGGCATCAGTATTGGGATTCTTGCCGAGCTCCTCGCGCGTCCCGGTGACATTCAGCACATCGTCGGCGATCTGGAAGGCCAACCCGATGTCTTCGGCATAGCCAGTCATGTCATCGAGCTGCCGATCCGTGGCTCCGGCGGCAATCGCGCCCATGCGCACGGCGGCGCGAATCAACATGCCCGTCTTATGCTTGTGGATGTTCTGAAGCGTGGGGAGATCGATGTCCTGATTCTCGGCCTGAATGTCGAAGACCTGCCCGCCCACCATGCCCATGTTGCCGGATCCGTACGCCAGTTCCTGAAGCATGCGTACCTGCCGGGTGGGTTCACAGCCCTTCATAAGCTCGGGTCGGCTGATGAGATCGAAGGCCATGGTCAGCAAGGCGTCGCCGGCCAGAATCGCCATTGCTTCGCCGTACACCTTGTGATTGGTCGGTTTGCCCCGGCGGAAGTCGTCGTTGTCCATCGAGGGCAAGTCGTCATGAATCAGGGAATAGGTATGGATGAATTCCAGCGAACAGGCCACGGCCATTAGCCCAGGCGGGGTCGAGCCGAGCGCTTCGGCTGCGGCAATGGTGAGAATCGGCCGGACGCGCTTGCCGCCCGCCATCAAACTGTAACGCATGCTCTCATGGAGCGTCGTGGGCGGTGTGGCAGCCGGAGGGCTGACCTCATCGAGAAAACGGTCCACTGCCAGCCGCTTCTGTTCGAGATAGTCTTTAATGTTCATGGATAGATACGGGGCATTCACGATGAGTGGCTTGGAGTTGGCGGAGAGTAACAAAAGGGTGAAAGGGGTGTCAATTGAGAGGGGCGTCACCGGTCTCCTGTGCTCGCGGAACGCGCGCCCTCAGAAGGACCTCGTTCGACGCGCGCAGTGGGAGACTGGCGACGTCCCTCTCTTCTGCGGGAGGGTTGTAAGGGCTAGCTTGGAGAAGGGGGCGGCGAAACGGCGAGCGGTCGGCTTCGGTCTGGCGCTCCCGTTGATTTCCGTGGTGGAAAAGGGTATCCCTCAGATGAATTAATCCAGGGTGTGCTATGAGGAAACACATCCAAATCACCGTTCCTCAAGACCGCGTGACTTCGTTTTGCCGAAAATGGAGTATCGCCGAGCTGGCGTTATTCGGCTCGGTGCTACGGGACGATTTCCGGCCTGACAGTGACGTGGATGTCCTCGTGACGTTTGCGCCTGGTACCCACTGGGGTTTCGAGCAAATGCTCGACATGAAAGCGGAGCTCGGGGATCTACTGGGGCGTCCGATCGATCTGGTTGAGAAACAACTCATAGACGAGAGTCCGAACTACATCAGGCGGAAGCACATGCTAACTCACATGGAAACCATCTATGTGGCGGGATGATGCGTACCTGCTCGATAGGCTGATCGGGGAGACATCGAAGAGGGCAAGGCCTGGTGGATCAAGCGGAGTGGAGGAATCGCGATTTCCGGGAGCATACGAATGAAGCTGGCTCCCGATGCAGTGATTGCCAGGGCGAAGGTGGCAGGCTATCTTTTGGAATGGCGACCGGAAAACGACAAATCCCATTTTCTCGGATCTGCGGGCTATACGGTTGCTCATACCGACCAGCTTGTGGACGATATCCGGACCAGGTTGCTTCCCCTAGAAGCCATGTTTGAAGACACGACCGAGTATGGGACGAAGTATCGGATCAGCGGGGTACTGATCGGTCCGAACGGCAGGTATCTACGGGTTGAAAGCATCTGGATGGTTGAGGCGGCGAGCGGATTAACAAAATTCATCACGCTCTATCCCACAAAGGGAGTTTGATATGGCCTTTGAACTGTTCAGCAAGGTGGCATTAAAGGTCGATGTGCCTTCCCACAAACTTCGCAAAGGCGATGTGGCTTCTATCGTGGAAGCTCACCCCGGCCCGTCGGGCGAAGAACCGGGATATTCGCTCGAAGTATTTAATGCGGTGGGGGATACGCTGGCAGTCGTGACTCTGCGCGAATCGCAGATTGAACTTCTGACGAACAACGAGATTCTGCATGTGCGGCGGCTGGACGAAGTCTCGGCCTGAGCGTATGTGCCCGATACCTGATCTTGATCGCGGCGAAGCTTGGTTTCGAATTCCGCTCCGACATCTATCCGAACGCCCTTCCACCCGTGCTTAGGGTTTGATTATTCCCCTGTGTAATCATAGGGTCCGCTCGATATATGAGAGTGGACTGACATGCAGATTGGTGTCTCTTCCCCAGAAAGCCATTCCAAAAAGGTCAGGAGGATGATCTGCTGGTCCTCCACGCGCGCCGTCTGCTCACCGCTTCGCCTCTGTGATGGCGAGTGGCTGGCGCTCCCGTTGATTTCCCTGATAGAAACAGGTATCCCTCAGCGGCGTTGGAAGTGGACTGGCTCGATGTATTGCATGAGAGGTACGTATGACGTTGCCCTCAATACGAGGCAAGAAGAGCGCATCGACTGTAGCGCGGGCTGGGTTGGTTCGGGAGTTACAAGAGATCGTTCGCAGCGCCAGAGTCAAAGCGTTCCATGCGGTCAACTTTTCGATGGTGGCGGCCTATTAGCTCATCGGAAAACGGATCGTCGAGGAGGAGCAGAACGGGAGGTCACGCGCCCCCTACGGACAACAGTTGATCCGAGACGTGTCGCGCCAATTGGCGTCGGAGTTCGGTAGGGGCTTTTCGGAAGCCAACGTGTGGAACTTCCGGCAGTTCTACCTGACCTATCCCTCCGAGGACATTCTCTACACGCTGCGTAGAGAATTGAGCTGGTCGCAGTATCGGCTCATCATGCGGATCGAGAGCCCCAAGGCTCGTGACTATTATGGGCGTGAGGCGGCCGAACAACATTGGAGCGCACGCCAGCTGGAACGGAATATTAACTCGTTCTACTACGAGCGCCTGCTGGCTCCACGCCGCAAGCCCGCCGTGAGTGAAAAGAAGGGCACCGGACAGGAACCCGCCCCGAGCGACCACTTGAAGGACCCCCTACATATTGGAATTCCTCGGGTTGCCCATGCCCGCGAAGTTCACGGAGGCCGAATTCGAAGAGGCCATCATCGGGAATCTGCAGCGGTTTCTGCTGGAACTCGGCAGAGGATTTTCGTTCGTTGGTCGACAGTATCGCATCAGCACGGAAGCCAAACATTTTTTCATCGACCTTGTGTTTTATCACTACGTGCTGAAGTGTTTTGTGTTGGGGGCTGGCATAGCTAAGAGCTAATGCCTGGTTGATTTGTACCAGTATTTGAGCTGCCTGAGTAGTTGTCGATGACTGCCGCTATTGAAGCGCCATTCGCACTCCTTCAGAAACCAGTAGAAGTTATCCGGCGTGATGCCATTGAACCGACGCAAATGCCGCTTTGCTTGGTTCCAGAAGTTCTCAATCCCATTGATGTGATGCCCGCGCTTTGGCACGAAGACCTTGCTGTGGTTGACGCGTCGGTGGTGAAACTCTGAGACATCCAGCACATCGTAGGCCGTGAAACTATCCGTATAGACGATACTGTCCGGGGGCACCTGCTCGCGAATAATTGGCAGACGCGTTCTCGATCTCGCATTTGGAATCATCGCGGTAAACACCTTCCCGCCCCGTTTCAACAAGCCACATACCGGCACCTTGCCCGCTGCGGCCCGGCCGCGGTTGCCCTTGCGAACACCACCAAAGTAACTTTCATCCGCCTCCACCTCGCCCGACAAGTCATAGCTGGGCAGCGTACTGGCAATCAACTGGCGCAGCCGGTGATAAAACGTTCGTGCGGTGTTCCGGTTTACCCCGACAATCTCTGCCGCGGCCCGCGCGGTCGCTCCCGCTACGAACAGATCAATCAGCCGCCCCTGTTGTTTTCCGCTCAACCGGCTCCGCCGCTTATAAATCATTCGCTAAAGCTACCCCGCTCAGGTCGCTTTAGCTATGCCAGCCCCAATAAGATTCATATAACTTCATGTAGTTGGCCCTCGCTCACTGTGGACTAGGAATTGATCCATCAGATCAAAAGCACGGAGCAGGGGAGGCCGATAGAGTAGAACCGCAAGAAGCGGACCGGATCAGGACAGGCTCGCATTCCGCGAAAATCCGTCCGCCTATGCGTTTTTCACTTCAAGAGGGAGGGAAAAACGCTCAAGGCCCTCTACGACCGTTTAAATCGAAAAAGCGCCGCAGCATTATGACAAGCTTATACGGGCCGTTTTCGCGCCGTGCGTCTCACCGTTCGGGAATCACCTGCTCTACTTTGATTACGCGTTCGTGATATAGAGAACTGGTTTGTGGACCCCATACACCATGTATTGGCGATGACACTCACAGGGTATGCATTGACACTCGCTCTTGGTTTTTCCTCGATCGGGATTGCATCCGGGCAGGAAAGTCCCCCGATGAATATCGAGGAACACAGTGCCAGGACCGCTGTAGATCGGTACGACCAAACGAGCCGCCAAATATATGCGACGCTGACAGAACGGGCCGGGTTGTTCGAGGCCAAGGCTCAGTTCGCTACACAGTGTGCGAAAGGACTTCGGCTGATCCAGAAAGTGGCGACGCTCACCGCGCCCAATGATGATGAAGAGGAGGCGCAATGGGTGCGCGAGACGTTTTCCCTGGTTCGCAAGTGGTTCAGCAAAGAGAACCAGGATGAATGGTACTTCGCCGGACAGGAAATGGCTGACTACGGGAAAGCTTTGATGGAGGAGGCGCAGAGCAAGGAGGAAGCCTTAGCGCGCTACAAGAAAGTGTTTGCCCTGGTCACGAATGCTCAAATCGCCGTCCTGGAAAAGATGTCCCGCGATCTCGACGCACGAATGAACCGCATAGAAGAACCCCGAAGCTCCGAGTGACTGACACGCGGCTCCGTAACCACTCGTCACCTTTTTAGACAGTCGATTATTAGTCCCGGACCTCGGGACAGAGTCCCGAGGCATTCCTGTGCACTACATCCGATACGTTTAGAGGTCACGTTGCGGGTTTCTTTTCATGATATCTAGGAAAATCTTCAGTGCGAGGTAGTGAGCTACCGCTTGCTCATAGCGCCATTGTCCATCTATCGAGATAGCGTACTGTTCACCAATGAGGAGCCGTTCGGTTGTATCCACATAGTGGTCGATCTCGTCTCCATTCTGGGCTACATGGACCACCTGTGCGGGGCCGATCTGTCCTCGGTCGGCTGACCGATGCTGGCCTTCTGGAAGAAATATCGTATGGGATAACCGTACAAGAGGCCGTTCTCCCGGCACTATAGCCGTGACTGTTGCGAAAGTCTGTAAGTTCGGATTGGGAGATTCGTCTTTTGGAGGGATAATATTACTCATGCCGGTTTTTCTCCTTGATCTTGTCTATTCAAAGAACCTGGCACTAGCTTCGCCGTAAGCTTCTGGAAACAATCCTTCGATCATCCCGCCTTGTCTGTTCCCGTTCAGGCGACAGGCTAATCCTAAACCTTTTTGTTCCGCTGTAAAAGGTGTTCGCGCCGCGCTTCGGTCGCCGGTTTTCTCCCGTTGCCTGTTGTGCTCGTCCGCCGCCCCGGCTTTTCGCCTGCGGACTGCGTTCCTTCGCGCCAGTTGAAGTGAAACTGTCACTCAGGCCGCAAACCGCCATCCGGCCCGCCGGGGTGCGGCCTCCTCCCGTTCTCCTTTCCCGTTGATGGTGAGCCTCCTGCCTCCGGTGAGAGGCCCACACATCAACTCAAACGAAAGGAGAACTCACATGGCAACTCACACGAAAAAACCGGCGACGACCCTCCGCTGCGGCGGCATCAAGGCTTCGATCTGGATGAACGCGGGTGAGAAGGGAGCTTTCTGTCAGCGGTCATCCAATAATCCCCAGGTGTGGTCATGGAATTCTCCCCACCCTCTACCAGAAGGAGGCGGGAGATGGGACTTGACGAGGCGAGCGAGACGACGATCATGCGCGTCCAGGTGGACCAACCTGGGGAGGCGTGCATGGTGGATCAGGAACGGTGGGTGGAGATCCGACGGTTATTTCATGAGGAGCGAGTGTCCCTATCTGAGATCGGACGGCGCGTGGATCTGGATCGCAAGACCGTGCGCCGCAGTCTACGACAGACGACCTGGCAGCCCTATCGCCGGGCCGCCGGAGGAGAGACGCTGTTGACCGCCCATGCCGACTTTGTGCAGGCCCGCGCCCCCCAGGTCGGGTATTCGGCGCGGATTCTGTATCAGGAACTGCGGGCGAGCCGCGGCTATACCGGCAGTTACGAGACCGTGAAGCGGGGTGTGGCCCCTCTGCGCGAAGTCCAGGGGCACGCGGACCGGGCCCTGCTCCGGTTTGAGACCCCACCGGGGCAGCAAAGTCAGATTGATTGGGGGCAAGCCCTGGTGCCGTTTCGCACCGGCCCGCAGGTCGTCCACGTGTTCGTGCTCACGCTGGGCTTCAGTCGCCGCGGGTTCTATTACGCCTGTGCGGATGAGCGGCTCGCCCAGTTTCTCGAGTCCCATGAACGGGCCTTTGCCCATTTCGGCGGCCACACCCGGGAGCATCTTTACGATCGTCCACGCACCGAGTGCCGGATTTTCTCCGGGTCCCGGCGGTCCACCAGACACGCGGCCAGTTGGTCGGTCAACCGGAGACGGTCATCCACCGCCTTGAGCAAGACGGCTCCGCCATCGGTACTGGCCTGCGCTTGGTCGAAGCGGGCCACCACCGGTTTCACGTTGTCGTAGAATTCAAACGTCACTTGGGGTATACAGTCTGTCGCCATCGGGTGCCTCCGTCGCTGTTCGTAGAAGCTGCTTGGTCGCCGCTCCTATAGCACAGTTCGGAGCCTCGATGGCTTTTTTGTGTCACGAGTCGTGAATTATCTGGGCTAATGGAAACGATAAGGACCGAGCAAGAAGAAACCAAGACGCGCACCGCAGGTCGAAAGAAGTCTGGCGGAAAGACAATAGCGTGACCGCTTGATTTCGTTGATGCCTCCGGAGGAACGTCACAGAGTGCCACTGGGTCTCATGGCGGGCGGTGCTGTCTGCCTTCGGGCTGGTTGGGAGCTTGTTGCTTCGACACTGGGGGCTGAGCTGCCTGTCTCTGGTCGTTGACAGAACAATCAGCAAGCTTGAAAGGCGCCACTTATCCTTCTTCACGCCGGCGAAGCGGTAAGCAGCGGGTTCGGTCTGACGCAGCTCCCACATCAGCATGTGGGGGATTCCGATCTGCCTTCGGCAGTCGGGCCTCGCTCGGTTCCCCCCCCCCCACACATCAGCAGGGCTCGACCGCACTGACCTCCACCGCCCGCACGCCCCCTCGCCTCTCTGATGCCGATTGGCTGGCGCTCCCGTTGATTTCCCTGCTGGAAAAGGGTATCCCTCAGCGGCGTTTAATCATCGGAAACTTATGCCCACACTGAATTGGATCGGAAAAGAGGCGGTGGTCAACCATCACCGGCAGGTGCCGTTTCACCTGCTGAAGGATGTGCCGGAGCTTGCTTGCGGGAAGCCGGGCGACGGCAATCTCATCGTGCAGGGCGACAACCTCGTGGCGCTCAAGGCGCTGCTGCCCTATTACGCGGGCCAGGTGAAGTGCATCTACATTGATCCGCCGTACAATACGGGTAACGAAGGCTGGGTCTATAACGACAATGTGAACAGCCCCCTGATGCGAGAGTGGCTCGGCAAGGTTGTCGGCAAGGAGGGCGAGACGCTCGACCGCCACGACCGCTGGCTCTGCATGATGTATCCGCGGCTGGCGCTGCTTCGGCAGTTTCTGCGTCAAGATGGTGTGATCTTTGTTAGTCTCGACGACAATGAGATTCATACATTGCGCTATGCAATGGACGAAATCTTTGGTCCCGACAACTTTGTCACTACCGTATTGTGGCAGAAGGTTTATTCGCCGAAGAACTCGGCGCGCCACTTCTCCGAAGATCATGACTACATAGTCGTTTATGCCAAGAAAGCAGAGGCTTGGAAACCGAATCTCGTCCCTCGAAGCGAAGAACAGGATTCCGCATACAAAAACCGGGACAATGACTCGCGAGGGGTTTGGAAGACCAGCGACCTTTCAGGACGTAATCCATACAGTGAGGGCCTTTACTCGGTTACATGCCCGTCTGGTCGAATTATTGCTGGACCACCAAAGGGTCGCTACTGGACAATTTCGAAGGAAAAGTTTGCTGCGTTCGATGCCGACAACAGAATTTGGTGGGGGAGAAAAGGTGACTCGATTCCACAACTGAAGCGATTCCTGTCTGAAGTTAAGCAAGGAGTCGTGCCGCAGACGATGTGGTTCTATGGTGATGTCGGCCACACCCAGGATGCGAAGAAAGAGCTGCTACAACTGGTTGAGTTTCCTGATTCAGAGTCTGTTTTCGTCACGCCAAAGCCAACGCGTTTGATCGAGCGGATAATCCAAATTGCCACTGGTCCAGGGGACTTGGTCCTCGACTCTTTCGCTGGTAGCGGCACGACGGGTCATGCAGTGTTGAAGCTTAATCAAACCATGCTGGATCAGGAGCCTCGCCGCTTTATCCTTGTTGAAATAGAAGCGAAAATAGCGCGCGAAGTTGCTACTGAGCGTGTGCGTCGAGCTGCATCCGGCTATGCCAACACGAATGGCGAGAAGATCGAAGGGCTCGGCGGCGGGTTCCGCTATTGCGAGTTAGGCGAGCCGCTGTTCGATGAGAGCGGCAAGATCCGTGAGACTGTGAGCTTTGCGGATCTCGCGCGCCACGTGTATTTCACCGAAACCGGCGAACCGTTGCCACGCGGGCGGGTGACCAAATCGCCGTTCCTCGGCGAGTGTCGCGGCGTGGGGGTCTATCTGCTCTATAACGGCATACTCGACGACAAGAGTGCTCAAGGCGGTAACGTGCTCACGCGTTCTGTCTTGGCACAGCTCCCGAAATTCGACGGGCAGAAGGTGATCTATTGCGCCGGCTGCCTGCTTGGGAAAGACCGCCTGCAGGCGGAGCGGATTCTGATCAGGCAGACGCCCTATGAGATCAAGGTGAGCTGATTATGCCTTCTCGAAAGCCCGCCTCTATTCATGAATCCCTGGAGCCGCTGATTCTCGTGGTCAGGGATCAACGCGTCATCCTCGATGCAGATTTGGCCCGGCTCTATGGAGTGACGACAAAAGCGTTCAATCAGGCCGTCAAGCGCAACACCGACCGATTTCCTGAAGACTTCGCGTTTCAACTGACCATATCGGAGACATCGTGTTTGAGGTCACAAACTGTGACCTCAAGGCAGAAAACCAGTGCAACTCAAGAGGATAAAGGTAATCCATCGCAATTTGCGACTAGCTCTCGAGGCGGACGGCGCTATCTCCCGTGGGCGTTCACCGAGCATGGCGCCGTCATGGCCGCGAACATTCTCCGCAGCGAGCGGGCGGTTCAGATGAGTATCTTTGTGGTGCGCACGTTCGTCCGTTTACGAGAGCATGTTGCTGCCAATCACGCCATTCTGAAGCGGTTGGCTGAGATCGACCGCACCTTGCTTGAACATGATTCGGCGTTGCTCGATGTCTACGAGAAACTGCTGCCGCTGTTGCAGCCGCCGCCGGAACAGCCCAAGCCACGGATCGGCTTCCATTCGAAGGGCAAGGCGTGATTACGCTCAAAGACTATCAGGAGCGGGTGTTGGAGTCGTTAGGCGACTTCTTCAGCCTCACTGCCCAGACCAAAAAGCCAGAGGTCGCCTTCCGGGAGGTCACGCGTCGCTTCGGTGAAGCGGCGCCGTACCTTCCGGTCACAGCCGCCGGGCTTGGGCCGGACATGCCCTATGTCTGCTTGCGCGTGCCCACCGGGGGCGGCAAGACCTTACTCGCCTGTTATGCGGCCGGATTAGCTCAGCGCCAGTTCATGCGGGCCGAGCGTGCCGTTGTGCTTTGGCTGGTGCCGAGCAATACGATTCTGGATCAAACGGCGGATGCGTTGCGCGATCCCCGCCATCCGTACCGCCGTGCGCTGGAATTGGCTTGCGGGGCGGTCGAAGTGATGACCATCGACGAGGCGTTGCGTGTGTCGCGTGCAGCTGTGGATGGGCAGACCGTAGTGATTGTTTCCACGATCCAATCGTTCCGGGTAGAGGACACGACCGGGCGCAGGGTCTATGACCAGAACGGCGCGTTTTCCGAGCATGTGATGAACGTCCCTCCTGACCGCCTTGCGGACCTCTTCCCCGGTGCGGACGGAAAGCCCAAACCATCGCTGGTCAATGCGCTGCGGCTTCGGCGGCCGATTGTCATCGTGGATGAGGCGCACAATGCCAGGACCGACCTGTCCTTTGCGACGCTCGGCAACGTCCTGCCCTCGTGCATCGTCGAGTTTACGGCGACGCCCGCGCGCGAAAACACTCCCTCCAACGTGCTGCATCGTGTCTCGGCGGCGGAGCTAAAAGCGGCGCAGATGGTGAAGTTGCCGTTGCGAGTCGTCACGCGACACCCGAGTCAACGCGATCAATTGCTGACGGAAGCCATCACGCTGCGCGCCGATCTGGAAAAGCTCGCTGTTCTGGAAGGCCAGCAGACGGCCGAATATATCCGTCCCATTCTCTTGATTCAGGCCGAGCGGGTCGATGCCTGTGAACCGCTACGTGATCGGTTAGTGCGTGAGTTCGGGCTTTCAAAGGATGAGGTGAAGATCTCTGTCGGCCGGCTCGACGAACTCAAAGGGGTGAAGGATATCGCCTCGCCGAAATGCCCGGTTCGGGTGATCATCACGGTGGAGAAATTGCGTGAGGGGTGGGATTGCCCTTTTGCCTATGTGCTCTGCAGCTTGAAAGAAACCTGGTCGGCCACGGCGATTGAGCAAATTGTCGGGCGCATTCTTCGGTTGCCGAACGCCAAGGCCAAGCGGCATCCGGATCTGAATTGCGCCTTTGCCTTTTCCGTGTCGGAGTCGATCACGGATGTGCTGGCCGAATTGCGTGAGGCGCTAGAACACAATGGATTCACCGCTGCCGAGGCTGAGCGTATCATTATTCCGGTCCCGCAGGGCACTCTGCCATTGGGGGTGCAGCCCCAGACGCTGAAGGTAAGTCCGGATGAAATCGACGCGGCGGTGGCTCAGGTGCAAGTGGCTGCACTCGCCGGTAAAGTTCGGATTGATCCAACCGTCGGGACGATCACGATCATGGTCCCGCTCGACCACGATGACCTGGGAAAGGTGCAAAGCTGTGTCACGACTCCGGGCGCCAAAGCCAGGCTCGCGGAAGCCGCGGAGATGGTACGTCAGGCGGAACGGGCTTTCGGCGGAAGCGGAAAGCCGAGACAACCGTCGCCGTATGAGCAGCAGTTAGACTTTCTTGTGCCGTTGCTCTGCTTTGCCGAGAACGGCATGCTGTACGAGTTCGAAAGTACCTTTTTGCTCGAACACCCCTGGAAACTGAGCGAGAAAGATGCTTCATTGCCGGCGTCGTATAACCCGCTGGTTCGTCCCTACGGGAAAGTCGGGGAGATTGATGTCGGACAGAAGGGCGACGTCCAGACGACGCTCATGGGTGATACCGGCGATGCCGATTTTGTCGGAACGTTGCATCAACAGATGTTTCAATTCAGCGGTCAAGATGACTGGTCTGTAGAACGGCTCGTCGCCTGCCTGGATCGGGAAATCGATCACCACGACATTCCCGTCGGGGAATCGGCAGAGTTTCTTCGGAAGGTTATTCGTGGGCTGACGGCGAAGTATGGGATTGGGGACGTCGGTACTCTGGCGCTCGATCGATTTCGGCTCCGCGATGAAATTGCGGCGCGTATTCAGGACCATCGAGAGGCCGAGAGGAAGGCATCCTTCCAGATGCTTCTGCTTCCAGACTCACCGCTCGCTGTGACCGAGGCGCGCACGATTAACTTCAGGACGATGGGTTATGAGCCGAGCCGCCTGTACGAAGGCGGCTTTCAGTTTCAGAAGCACTACTTCGGACCCAAGCCAGGTGAGTTGACGGAAAAGACGGCCGAAGGGCGGATCACAGAAGAGTTTCACTGTGCGCAGTTTCTCGATGGCTTGGCTCAAGTCCAGTTCTGGGTCAGGAATCTTCCACGCAAGTCCACATCATTCCGGCTCCAGACCTCCAAGGATTGGTTCTATCCGGATTTTCTCTGCCAGTTGATGGACGGACGGTCGTTAGCGGTTGAGTATAAAGGGAAACATCTCTTTGACGGGGTCGATGCCGAGGAGAAGCGTGCGGTCGGCGAGGTCTGGGCTACTCGAAGCAAGGGGCGCTGCCTGTTCGTGATGCCGACGGACGGCGATTTTTCAAGAGTCATGAGCGTTCTTGAGCGAGGATGAGTCATAACTCGCCTGACGTCGTTGCTGCTGAACCTTATCGCATAGATGAGTCTGGCACCGTAGATCGTTATTTCAACCGCTAGTACTCTGTAGGGTAGGGTTCTAGGCGCCGTTCTCAGGAGGTCGGCAAGTCTGTTGCCTTGGATTGACGCGAGTCAGCAAGAGGCATAGAGTAAGTCTCACACTGAGGCGTGCGGACCGTGGGTATTCAGACTGCCAAACAAAAGATCCTTGAGGCTGTTGAGCGGTTGCCAGACAATGCGACGCTCGAAGATGCCATTGAACGACTCTGCTTTCTCTCGAAGGTGGAGGAAGGGCTCCGTCAATCTCATGCCGGCGGCGAGATGATCCCCCACCAGGATGCCGTTCGCCAACTGCTCGGATGACCCTCCTTTGGACACGTCGGGCCATCGCTGACGTTCAGGCGATCAAACAATTCATTGCTAAAGATTCACCGCATGCCGCTCAATTGGTGACGCAACGACTCGTGGCTGTGGTGGACCGCTTGATCTTGTTTCCTCAGTCGGGGAGGATTGTGCCTGAACTTGCCGATCCACAGATCCGTGAAGTCGTTCAAGGCTCGTATCGCATTGTCTATCGTTTGATCGAGAAGCAAGTGCATGTTTTGACTGTGCACCATGCGGCTCGCCTGTTTCCTCTTGGGCAATAGGCCGCATTCACCATAATCTACCACCTGATCCGACCGGTTTCTCGGTCTCTCCCCAAGGAAGTCGCCTGGCATTCTTCTCGTCATTTCTTCCGCCGGGAGGGTGGCCTGGTGGTCCCCCCAACTGCGCGCGTCCAACGAGGGCCTTCCGAGGCCGCGCGTTGCGCGAGCATGGGGCGACCACCAGGCCGGCCCTCCTTGCCTTCCCTCCTTGTTTTTTCTTGGACCCCTTCGCTATACTCCCGCGCTATGAGTATTCGTAAAGCTGCCGGTGAGTGGGAGCCCATGCTGCTGGGGATCGAGCCTCGGAACTGCAAGGTGTGCCAGCAGGGTCTCTACCGTGATAAGACAATGTTGCGCGGCGGCTGGTCGCGTTGCGCGGTGTGCGACGAGTTTGTGCACTATAGTTGTCTGGCCAGCGGGAGGATCAGCTTCCTCAAGGCGCGTCCGCGCATTTGCAAAACCTGCCGGACCGCCGAGGAACGGGCGAAGCAAGCCGCTCCGCCCTCCAGCCAACCCGCACCAGTCGGGTCATGACCCTCTTACTCGATCCGCAGCAACGATCCGCCAAGCCTGCGTGGCACGTCTACTTTTCCCACACCCTTCGGTATGTGCTTGCGCCGCTGCTGTTTCTCTCCAGCGGCTTCTTTACGGCCAATTTCATCGTGAGCGGGCACTACACCTGGCCTCGCACGAGTCGGGTCTTCGTGCTGACCCTCACGCTCCTGATTCTTGCCTACGAGTTCATTTATAAAGATCACACTGTCCGATCGACTTCGCCGGAGCGAGCCTTCAACGCCGTGCTCTATTCCTGTATGATCCCCTATGCACTCGGAGTGCTCATGATGCTGGGGTTGGCGAAACTGTGACAGGATGTTGAACAAGACCGCCGGCTTTGTTCTCGCATCGCGAAGAGGCTCAACGCACTGACCGCTCCGCTGAGTCTCTTCGTATCGCTGCGGCGTCGCCGGGTAGTCTTGTTGAACATCCTGTCGATTCTCTTTCAGAGGGAAAAGTAGGACGCCGGACGTCAACCGGTTCTCGAACAGGTGTCTTATGGGGCAGCGATTTCAAAGCGGCGCCTTCGTACAACAGTGTTTCGCCGTCCATCCACTCTGCCTGTCGCTCAAGCGAATCGACGAGGAGGGGCGGCTGATCGTTGCCTGCACGTCCTGCCGCATGATGCATCACCTGGCGCCGGACCAGGTGGTGGCGAGGGTGGCGGCGGTGCCGGTCGACGGCGACATGTCGGGTGTCAAGGCACTCCCGACGGCGAAGGAACTGTTGGAGGCCTGCCTTCGGGCGCATCCCGTGTCCGTTACCATTCGCGAACTGGATGTGATTCGTGACAGCGTCGGCCTGCGTTGCGCCGACTGTCGCCGGATATTCGATTTGCAGGTGTCGGTGTTCGAATCCCACCAGAAGTCCTAGCCCGCATTATTCATGAGCGCTTCTGCTACAATCGCCGATCCGCTGCTGCGACGAGCCTTCGGCCGCCGGTCTCGCGACGTGGCTCGACGATTTCGCGACGAGCCGTGATGAATAATGCAGGCTAGCCGGATGCTGAAAGAAGCCGCCAGCAGCGTTCTCGCGTCGTTCGGTCCCTCAAGGTGCCCCGAGGGTACGGAGCCTGTCCCGGCAGGCTCAGGGTGGGTGGGTAAGAAGGTGACGCCTGCGGCAAAGGCACTGCCCGCTCACCGACTCGCGGGCGCGGACAAACGGGATGCTCCTTATTCGTCGCATCGTGCGCCTCGCTGGCGGCCTTGCCGGACAGCCTTGTTGAGCATCCGACGAAAGCGAGGTACTATGCCGCCACATGCATGGGCATTCGGAGTTCGCACCCGTCAATATTGTGTTTCTGCGAGCTGTTAGCCTCCGTGGCCTTCCCATCACAACACCAGTCTCTGACACCCGCTGAACTCACCTTGATCGCGGACGGGGAGCTGTTTCGTGCCAAGGAGCGTATCATCCTCAAGGTGCGCGATCTGCTCACTGAACTCCAGGCCGGGTTGCAGGAAGACCTGAGCCGGACCTCGCTGCTGGTGCCGCCCGGATTCGATCCTTCAAAAATGCAGGTTGTGAAGGGCGAGCGGCTTGAAGACTGCCCCTACCAGTATCTGGATTACCCGAAACATTTCCTCGGGGACGACAAGTTCACCTTTCGCTCGCTCTGCTGGTGGGGACACCATCTCGTCTTCGCCATGATTGTAGAAGGGGGGCAGGTCAAACAGTGCAAGAAGAACTTCTTCGATCGATTCCACCAGCTGGCCGGTCAGGGGTTGGAGCTGTCTCTCGCGCCGACGTTCTGGGAATGGAAGCGGGGCGAAGGGTACACCCTGCCGATCACCCACGACCGCAAGGCTCAATTGGCGGCCGTCTTGTCCGGTCGAGCCTGGTTCAAGATTGCCCGGTTCGTGCCGCTGGATCAGCCGGCTATGTCCGAAGGCCGGCTCCCGGAGGTGGGCCGTGACACCTTCCGGAGCCTCCTGCCGCTCCTGACGCCTTGATCGGCCCTGCATTCGACTCTTTCCTGCGGCGGGTTTTCTCCGCCATCGGCATTCAGCGAGCAGCGCCGACGTGTTTCTTTCAGGCCTCCTTCCCGTTTGTCATCCGGCTGCGAGTTGGGTAGACTGTGCGCGTCTTTGGGAAGGTCACTTACTGACAGGGAGGCATGTGTGATTGCACAGGGATGTCGCATTGTAGGTCAGTGTTGTGTCGCACTGGGTTTGGCAGTGCTCTTGGGCTGTGCCGGAACCGGAGAAATGGTTGCGCTGAATCTTCAGACGCAACAGCCGTTCGCGCAGAGCAGCCAGACTGAGCCGTTGAAGATTGTGATCGAACCGTTTGAAGATTTGCGCACCGACCGGTCGAAGATCGGGCAACGCACCCATTTGGGCGGCGGGGTGACGAATTTCAATGTCAGCGGAGGCGCGCCGGGAGTGACCATTGCCGAAGCGCTGGCCGAAACGCTGCGCGTGCGGGGATGGAACCGCCGCGGATGGGATGCACGGGTCGTGCAGGCGGGCGTCGGAGTGTCAGGCGCGGATATCGTGATCGGGGGAGAAATTCGGGACTTCTCGACGAACGCGAAGAGCCGGGTGTTCAATACCAAATTGACCGGCGAGAGCCGGCTGGTCATCAAGGCGAGGAATCTCGCGGACGACAGCAGCACCGTGCGCAATATTCAGGGCGAACAGACCAAGCTGGTGTTCTGGTTCACCAGCGAAGATGTGGAAACTCTGATGTCCGGCCTCCTGCAAGACGGGATTGAGCGGTTTATCACCGATACCAAGATCGAGGGCCGCACGCTGAAGTCAGCCAAGTGACGCGGTGCGGGTTCGTCCGTCGCGTGCAGAGTGCGGAGGATCGTTGTGCGTGAACGGCGGTGGGAGACCTCGGGCCGGTTGACGTTTCGCGAGGTGCTGGCGGTCGGCGAGCGGCTGGCGGCCCTGGGCCTGAAGCCCGCGCATCCCGCCAGGGATGTGATCTGCTACGTGGAGGATTGGGCCGTCGATTCTCCCGACGCGTTTGACCTACTCGACCACTGGGCGACGGAAGACGTCACGCTCCTGCATATCCGCGAGGCCTGGCAAGGCGATTTCTTTCTGCTCGCCGGCGGCTACCACACGGTCTATCAGCGGTTTCAGGACGTCGGGACCTATTGCTCCATCAGCCATCCCTGGCGCACGAAACCCGGGCTGCGGTTTCATCACCCCACGTGTATGTTCTGGCTTGGCTTCCGGCATAACCATGGCTTTATCCGCGTGCGCCTGCATACCCAGGAGGTGGTGACGCCCGGGGAAACGCGTGAGGACGTGCGGCGGGTGGATTGGATCGATGAACGGCGGGCGATCTTTCTCGACGCCATCGGGACCTTGAATTTGCCGGTGGAAACCTCGGTGGAGAAGGGCGACCTGGTGTTGAGGCCGGCCGATCCGGCGACGCCGTTTTTCTGTTCCTGGCCGGATGCCTTCGGCCCCTGTCAGTTCGAATACAACTCCCTGGATGCCTACGAGTTTCTCGTGCCGGCGAGCCGGTTGGCGGCCACCTTCGCGCCGCAGCCGGCCGGTGTGCGTGCTTACCTGACGGGTTTTTCGGAGCCGGCGTTGGAGGCGTTTGCCGCGGTGCAACCCGGCGCCCGTTCGGTGTACCGCTGTTCCGTGCATTGCGCGTTGGGCGAATTGCCGGAAGTGCTCGCCACGATCGAGCCGCAGGGACGCTTGTATAGCACGCTCTGTGAATTCCAGACCCAGGAGTTGATGCCGGAGGGCAGCGACGCCTCAGCCATCATTGGAATCGTCGGCACCGCGGGAGGCTTTCAACTGGAGGCCCGCTTGAATCGCGCGCCCTTGCCCGAAGAACATATGGCTGCGTGGCTGGAACGTCTGCTGGGATATGATGTGACGTATGCGCCGCTCCCGCCCTTCGTCTGACGGGATGCTGAAAACGGCCTCCAGCGGCGTTCTCGCTTCGTTCGAGGCCTCGACGTACTAGGGCACCGTACGCCTCGCCCTCGCACTCACTGCGGCCTTGCCGGATAGCCGTTGTGAGCATCCTGTTTTGTTACTGATCACACAACATGGCCCCCGGCTTCGTTCTCAGGTCGAAAGAATCCTCGACGTACCGCAGAGGGTACGCCTCCGGTTCTTTCTCCCCCTCGGCCTTGCCTGGGCAAGGCGCGTCTCGGCTCGCCGGGGTTGGGGGGCAGAAGGTTGCCAGGTTGAGCTGCCGGGTGAAATCTAAATGCCAGGAAACTCTGTTGTCCTGCGACATGGAGCTCGTCTTCAATGGCACCAGCACGGCCGTCCAATTCCGCAGCCTGATTCCTCTCTTCGTTTGACAATCTGCTGCGTCTCCTGAAATCTAGCGCATGGTCTCATTGCAACGATTCCAATCGGTATTAGGCAAGCCCTACCTGCCTCCGCTGTTTTTCTTCAGCGGAGTAACCTACGACACGCTGGTGTTGACGCGGATCGACCGTCTGCGGGACAACCTGCTGCTGTTGGCGTACCTGAGCCTGCTGGGTTTTCTGATCGTCCTGACCGGGCGCTTGGGAACACAAGAGGCGACGGTCGACGATCTCCCGGCAGATGCGCCGCTCTTCATGAAATGGGTCGTGCAGGCCAAGCCCTATGCCCCGATGGCCATTCAGTTCCTGTTGGGCGGCCTCTTCAGCGCCTATGCGATCTTCTATTCCAAAAGCGCGACCTTCGCCGGCACGGCCGTGTTTTTCTGCCTGTTGGTGGCGTTTCTGGTGGCCAACGAATTTCTCCGCAGCCGGTTGTCGAACGTGCAGCTGCTGGTGAGTCTCTACGCCCTCGTCTGTTTCGCGTTTTTTACCTTCTTCTTCCCGGTGATGACCGGCTGGATGAATGCGGCGGTCTTTCTGGCCGGGGCGGCGGTAACCGTGCTGGTGGTCCTGCGCGTCGTACAGTTGATCTATTGGAACAACTCCGATCGGACGAGGCGCGAGGCGATGTGGGCCGGTGCGCCGGCTCTCGGTCTGATTGCGCTGCTGGTCGGCTTCTATTTCTTGAACTGGATTCCACCGGTGCCGCTTTCGCTCAAGTACGGCGGGATGTATCACGAGGTGAAGCGCTCGGGTGACCGGTATGAACTAAGTTTTGAGAAATCCTGGTACGAAGTGTGGAAGAGCTCAGACAGTGTCCTCCCGGCCGACGATCCGGTCTATTGCTTCACGGCAGTCTTCGCGCCCGTGGCGTTGAAGACCACGATCTATCATCACTGGTATTACCGTCCTGACGCGGGTCAACCTTTCACGGATGCCGACCGCATTCCGCTCAAGATTTCCGGTGGGCGTGAGGGGGGATATCGAGCCTACACCTTCAAGGAGGGGCTTGATCCGGGGGATTGGCGGGTTGATGTGGAAGCCGAAGACGGTCGCGTCATCGGCCGGATGGCGGTCAAGGTCTCGGACAAGACGGCGGTGGGGCCGCTGTCATTGACCACGGTGGTGTACTGACCGGCCAATTGGAGTCGCACAAGTAAGGGACTGAGGCTACTTGATGAACAGGAAAGGCCGACGCCCGGGCTCGATATTCAGACGGCCCCCAACGAGTTTTGAATCCGTAAGCGCGACGAATACGATAAGATGATCATGTGTGTGTCTTGTTTCCGCACGCCAAGATACAAGCAGGCGGTATAAGGAGGTCTGATTATGGTTGGGCATCAGTTGAGGCTCATGGCGGTGATCGTTCTGTCGCTGTACGCGTGGACGTTGCCCGCCATCGCGGATGAGCCGCCTCCGCAGGCGCTGCCTTGGAAAGTCGGGCCTACCGAAGCGAAGTTGGGGGATCAAGCTCTGCTGAAACTTCCTACGGGCTACCGATTTCTTGGCGCGCAGGAGACGCAGCAATTGCTGAAACAAATGGGGAACTTCCCCTCCGGTTCCGAGCTGGGGTTGATCACGGCGACCGGCGAAGGCGAACAATGGTTCATGGTGGTCCGGTATATCGATGCGGGTTACGTGAAGGATGACGAGGCGGCCAATTGGGATGCCGATGCGCTGATGACCTCCATTAAGGAAGGCACGGAAGAAGACAACAAGACCCGCCAGGCGCAAGGGTTTCCCCCGCTGATCATTCGTGGATGGGAAGAAAAGCCGCATTACGACAAGACCGCGAACAAAGTGGTCTGGGCCATCTCCGCGCAGGAGCGGGAATCGTCGGTGGGGGTGAATTACAACACGCTGGCCTTAGGGCGGCAGGGGTATCTCAGCATGAACATGGTGGGCTCCCTGGAACAATTGCCGCTGCTGAAGCCGCACGTCGGCCTACTGTTGTCCAATGTGGAGTTTATCGAGGGGAAACGGTATACCGATTTCGACAGTACCACCGACAAGGTGGCCGCGGTCGGCCTGTCGGCGCTCATCGCCGGCGCGGCGATCAAGTCCGGCCTCTTGGCGAAGCTCTGGGGGTTCATCATTCCGTTGGTGATTGCGGGAAAGAAGCTATTGATGCTGTTGGTGATCGCGCTCGGCGGATTGGCCGCCAAGTATTTCAACAAGAAACCCAAGCCGGAGCAGGCGGGCGGCGGCGGATTGCCGTCGTGAAAATTCTCCTGCTGCTCCTCGGCGGCCTCAAATTCGGCAAGATCGCCCTCACCGGCGGGACCATGCTGCTGTCGATGGTGGTCTATAGTTTTATCTTCGGCTGGTGGTATGCCGTGGGCTTCGTGCTGCTGATCCTGTTTCACGAGCTAGGACACTACGCTGCCGCCAAGCAACGCAATCTGAATGTGGGAGCTCCGACCTTCATTCCGTTCGTCGGTGCCTGGATTCAACTCAAAGAACAGCCCATGGACGTGGAAACCGAGGCCTATGTGGGCATCGCCGGTCCGGTGGCGGGAACCTTTGCCGCGATGGCCTGCTACTACGCGGCAGAATACACGCAGAGTCAGTTGCTGCTGGCCCTGGCCTATGCCGGATTCATGATCAACCTCTTCAATCTCATTCCGCTGTCGCCGCTCGACGGCGGGCGCATCACGGCCATCATTTCGCCGAAGGTGTGGTGGCTGGGCGTACCGATCCTGATCGGCTTGTTCGTCATGAACCACAGTCCCATGTTGCTGTTGATCGCCATCATGGCCATTCCCCACGTCATGTCCACCTTCCGTGGCGGCCCCCCCGGCCTGCCCGAACGCTACTACGAGGTGCCGCTCACCACCAAGGTCAGTTATGGCCTGTACTACCTCGGCCTGGCCGCATTTCTTGGTATCATGAGTTATGAGACGCATCTGCTGCTGCCGTCCGGACGAGGTTAACCGGATCGTCCATTCCCGTCACTTCTAACCGGGTTGGATGTTGTGAACGCGTTCACGGCCGAAGTGAGCCGCATTCAGGATCTGACGCATGACGTGCGGGCGATCGAACTGCGGCTTCTGGAGCCGGCGAGCATCACGTTCAAGGCCGGGCAATTCGTCTCATTCGAAGTGCCGACGGCGGGGCAGTCTCGACCGTTGACCAGGCCCTATTCCATTGCGTCACCGCCGGGTCAGCGGGACCGGATCCTGCTCGTGCTGAATCTCGTTCAGGGTGGACCGGGGTCAAGTTATCTGTTCGGCTTACGGGAAGGAGAGCGAACTTCTTTCAAGGGGCCGGCAGGGGCCTTCTATCTGCGGGACGATGGGGCAAGAGACCTGTTGTTCGTCGCGACGGGAACGGGGATTGCTCCCCTCCGCAGCATGATCCTGGCTCAATTGGAGCGTGGGGATTCGCGATCCGTCACGCTGGTCTGGGGACTCCGCAGTCAGCGGGACCTCTATTGGCAGGAGGAACTGACGGCCCTGGCGGCGGGCCATCCCAACTTTTCTTTTGTGACGATGCTGTCCAGGCCGGAGCCCGGGTGGCAAGGTGAGCGTGGTCGAGTCACGGCGTGGGTCGATGCGCGGATCTCCTCCGTCAGCAAGCTCGCCGTCTATCTTTGCGGCGGGAGCGGGATGATCAAGGACGTGACGGCCGGGCTCAATGCCAAAGGGCTGTGCCCGATCTATAGAGAGAAATATTACGACTAGCAGGCCGATGAAAGAGGGCGCCAACGGCGTTCTCGCGTCGCTCACTCCTTCGACGTACAAGTGGTAAAACGGGAATACGGGTTGAGTGTATCCGCTCGCTGCAGCCTTGTTCGCGACCTCTGTGAGCAGCCCGGAGGCCTCTCCCCTTCCGGGGCAGGGGACCTACTCAGTCTTGGGGGCGCATTTGGTCGTATGCTGAAACACGCACTTGGGGCAGGTATAGTGAATGAACCGGTCGCCTGCGACCAGACGCTTGGTCATGGGGACCTTGCACCAGGTGCAGAGACGTTCCGGCAATTCAGCGGTCGGCGCAGAAGGATTCGATGGGGGTGTCGACGTATCAGCCATGGTCGGCATTCTCGCTAAGGGGTCGAGAGTTTGTCAATGTGCGAGAAGCACGAGAAATTTCGGAGATAAATATTTACAGGGTTTCAAACGTTCAGTATATTGCAAACATGTGTGCTCACTCCCACCATTCCCAACAGAAAGGTCATATCGCATATGCACAACGCAGAAGGTGCCACCTCCGACGACATCTCATCATCTTCAGCCAGGGTTGCTGACTCCGCAGTCCATCCGGACTCTGTCGGACCCGGCAAAGCCTGGGGCATTTGCACCTCTGTTGACCTCCATGATTGCATCCCCGAACGCATTCGCGACGCCAAACAAATAGAAGCCTACGTTGTGCAGCTCTGCGAGCTGATCGAAATGAAGCGGTATGGCGCCTGCCAGATCGTGAATTTCGGAGAAGGCCGTGTGGCGGGCTACAGCATGGTGCAGTTGATCGAGACCTCCTTGATCAGCGGGCACTTCGCCAACGACACCAACAGCGCCTATCTCGATATTTTCAGTTGCAAGGGCTATGAGCCGGCCGTCGTCGAAGAATTCTCCAAAGCCTTCTTCGGCGCCCGTCGTTCGAGCCATCGGGCCATGTTGCGGTACTAGTAGACCAAGGACACAGATACTTCCGGTTTCCGGCAAGAGGCGTTGTCTTGCCGGAACCATATCCCATGAATTCGACACCACCGAAAACCGTGCGGGCGTTTTTCTCCACACTCGCCGGTAAACTCGATCCTGAAGCAGCCGAAGGACTGGATGCCGTCTACCAGTTCAACCTGAACGGCGCTGACGGAGGACAGTACCAACTGCAGATCCGGGACGGTGTCTGTCAGGTTTCTGAAGGCACCCACCCGGATCCGCACGTGACCCTGGCGATGTCAGGGGAGGATTGTCTGAAGGTGTTGAACGGTCAGGTCAGCGGCACGATGGTGGCCATGACCGGGCGGCTGCGTATCAGTGGTGATATGGGCCTGGCCATGCAGCTCGCCTCCCTCTTTCCCAGTCTCCGCCCGTAAGAGTCCATCCGAGTCATGCCATTCTGCTGCTAACGAGCGGCCGGCATCTGCGTCGTTCTCGGTCGCACGCCTCCCTGCGACGTACCCGGAGGGTACGACTCAGTCATCGTGCTTCCTGATGCCTTGCTGGACGGCCTCTCCGAACAGCCTACGATCCCACGACATCAGGCCATGCGCCTTCGAGAATGGTGTGGTTCGGCGCTCCTCGTAGCGTGTCAGGGTCCTGTTAGGCCCGTTGCCCCGCTAATATGACCTGATCCGGCTCCTGCCCAAGTTGATCCGCCCGCCGCGGGAACCGCTCCTCCAGCATCGTGTAGACGGTGGGCACGAGGAACAGGGTCAGGATCGTCGAGACCGTGAGCCCTCCCACGACGGCGCGCGCGAGCGGGGCATTGGTCTCACTGCCGGTGCCGAGTCCGAGGGCCATGGGCATCAGTCCGACCACGGTGGCAAGTGAAGTCATGAGAATGGGGCGTAGTCTGGTGCGCGAGGCCGTAACGACGGCGGCGGCGAGGTCCAGGCCCCGGCGTCGCAGCACATTCGTATAGTCCACCAGCAGGACGCCGTTGGAGACCACGATTCCCAGCATCATGATGATGCCCATGAGGGAGGAGGTGGAGATGGTGGTGTTGGTCAAATAGAGGATCACGATCACACCGGGGATTCCCATCGGCACGGAAAACATGATGATGAAGGGGTCGATCAGCGATTTGAACTGTGCGGCCATCACCATGTAGACCAGGATCAATGCCAGGGCGCTGGCATAGGTGAGGCCTTCGAACGTCTCGCGTTGTTGTTGGATTTGTCCGGCCAGTCGGATGCTGAATCCCGGCGGCAGCTGCATCTGGGCGAACGCCGACTCCAGGTCCTGGGCAATCGAGCCGAGGTCGCGGCCGACAGGGTTGGCGGTGATATGGACGACGCGTTGGAAGTATTTTCGCTCGATCTTTACGGGCCCCGCGTTCAGCTTCAGCGTCGCCAGGTTTTTGAGGAGCACCGGCTCTCCGTTCTTTGTCGTCAACAGCACATTCTCGATGGCCGACAGGTCCTTGCGATGTTCGTCCGCGAGCCAGGCGCTGATGTAGTATTCATTGCCGTTCTGGGGGTCGGTGAAGATGATCGGATCGGTCTGGCCGTTGCCGTTCAGTGAAAACAAAACGGCGTTGGCCACGTCCGTTTCGCTGATCCCCAAGAGCGCGGCCTTTTCCCGATCCACGACGACGTTGACCTCGGGGTAGTTTTCCTCCCGGCTGACCTCAATGTCGGCCATGCCGGGAATCTTGTGCATCGTGTCCTGTACCTGGTGGATGACGGTGCGGGCCTTCTCGAAATCGTAGCCGTATATCTCGACATCGATCGACTTCTGCGAGCCGAAGCTGGTCACGCGTTTCACCAGCCCTCCCGGATCGAAGAACATCGCGACGCCGGGGAAGAGCTTGATGATTGCCGGTCTGACGGCGTTCATGATCTCGACCTGGTTGCGCCGGCGCTTGTCGGGCGACACCAAATAGACCGAAATGACCGAGGTGTGCGGGCCGGTGTTGGGATTGAACAGGGACGAGCGTCCTTGCGCCAGCACGCCGGTACTGGAGGCGATCGCTTCCAGTTCATCCGGGGGGATCTTTTCCCGAAGCACACGCTCGACCTCGGCGACCTGATCCACGGTTTTTTCCACCCGCTGGCCGACCGGGCCGCGGAGCACGATCCGGAACTGGCTTTCGTCCGAGACCGGGAGAAATTCGGTGCCGATGAAGGGCAGCAGCAGCAGTGATCCGACGAAAATCGTGATCACTGAAACCAGCAAGGTGCGCCGGTGTGCCAGCACCCAGCGCAGGCTGCGTTCGTATCCTTCGTCGAGCGCGTCGTACCGGCGCTGGCTCCACTGCATGATGTTCACGAACCAGGAGGGCAAGGAACGGTGCGCCTCCTCTTCCGACTTCAAGAAGCGATAACAGAGCGCCGGTGTGACGGTGCGGGAAACGAAGAACGAGGTGAACAGGGCGATGGCGATCGTGAGGGTCAGCGGGATGAGCAGGAGCCGTGCGATACCCACGATGAAAAACATGGGCAGGAACACGACGACCGTGGTGACCGTCGAGGCGAAGATCGGCATGGCCACTTCGCGGGCGGCGTTGACGATGGCATCCCAGCGGTTCCGGTCGATGTTCAAATGGCGCTGAATGTTTTCCAATTCCACGATGGAGTCGTCCACCAGCCGGCCGATGCCCAGCGCCAACCCGCCCATCGTGAAGACATTCAGCGTCTGGTTGCTGAAATAGAGGACGATAAAGGTCACGAGAATCGACAGCGGAATGGCGACGGAGATGATCAGCGTGCTGGTCAGGTTCCTCAGAAACAGCAGAATGACCGCCGCCGCGAGCAGCGAGCCATGGAGGGCCTGCTCGATGAGGTTTTTGATCGATTGACGGATATAGATCGATTGATCGAAGGAGATGCCCAGTTGCACGCCGGGCGGAATGCCGATCATTTTGGGAATGGCTTTCCGTAAGGCGTCGACCACTTCCACCGTATTGGCGATCGGCTGCTTGTTCACGCGTAAGTAGACCGATCGTTTGCCGTCCGTGCGGACAACGTTCGTCTGAATGTCCGACGAGTCGCTCAGGACGCCGACATCACGCACACGCACCGGGTTACCCCGTTGGTCGATTTTCACCACGACGTCGTTGATGGGCTCCACCGTCTTGAACTGCGTGTTGGTGAACACGTTGTAGTCGAGGTTCCCGGCTTTGATGTCGCCCGACGGCAGAATGAGATTGGAGGCCTTGACGGCTTTGACCACGTCCAGAATGGAGAGGCCGCGCGCCTGGAGCAGGGCCGGGTCGAGATTGATGTTGATCTGGCGGATCTTGCCGCCTTCGACGGTCGCCGCCGCCACGTTGGAGATCTGTTCGATCTGCGGGGCGATCGTGTTGTAGGCCAGGTCGTAGAGCGCTCGTTCGTCCAAATCGCCGCCCGATGCCGTCACGAAGGCCACGGGAATGTTCGAGACATCGAATTTGACGATGAACGGCTGCAGAATCCCGGGCGGCAGGCTGTTCAGGATCTGGGTGATGCGCTGCATCACCTCCATCTGGCCCACGTTGATGTCCGCGCCCCAGTTGAACCAGACCTGCACCGCGCCGATGCCTTGTTTGGCGAAGGACTCGACATGTTCGACGTTCGAGGCGGAGCTGACGGCCTTCTCGATGGGGTAGACCACGCTCTGCTCGATATCGAGCGGGGGTGCGCCCTTGTAAATCACGCCGACAAACGCGACCGGAACTTGAATGTTGGGGAAGAGATCGACCGGGAGCCGTTCGAGGGAGGTGGCCCCCAGGATCACCATGGCCAGGGACAGCATCAGGATGCCGATGCGATTGCGCAATGCGAGCAGTGTCAGCCACATGATTGAGACGTGAGCGGTGAGACGTTAGATGTGAAACGAAGCAAGCACAGCGTCAACGCAGGAGGTTCCTTCATCCGGCACCTGTTACGATTCACGTTTCACGGCATCCATCGGCTGGGTCTGAACCGGCGCGCCCTCGCTCACCAGATCTTTGCCGGAGACGATCACCTGCTCGTCTCCGGCAAGGCCCTTCACGACTTCGACGCGATTCTCCGCGCGGGCTCCCAGCTCAACCGGAACCTGATGGGCCTTCCCGTCTTTGACGACGTAGACATATTGCGACTCTTCGAGCCGGCTCACCGCGTCCAGGGGGATCTGAATCGCCTGGGGATGCTTTCCCACCAGGACTTCGACGCGGGCGAACATGCCGCCCTTGAGCCGATGATCTTTGTTGGGGAGGTCGACCTCGACGGTCATGGTGCGGGTGGCGCGATTGAGCGCTTGGACGATGCGGGTCACCGTGCCTTCGAAAACTTCGTTCGGGTAGGCTTCGGCGCGCACATCCGCGCGCTGCCCGACCTTCACCAGCGGCACATCCTTCTCCACGACCTCGATCAGGGTACGGACGGTTTCGACGTCATGCACGCTCAAGATTCCTCGCGACATCGTGGACGTGCTGGCGGTGGTGCCGCTCACATAGGCGCCTGGGTCAAGGTTGCGTTCCGCGATATAGCCGGCAAACGGGGCCCGGATGGAGGCATAGGCCAGATTGGTGACGGCCTGGGCCAGCGCGACGTCCATCTGTTGCACCTGTGCGCGCAAGGAGTCCTGCAAGGCCAGCGCCGCATCGCGGTTCACCAGCGCCGTATCCAGGTCCTGCTGAGAGACAAACTGATCCTTGATGAGGGCCTGCATGCGGTCGAGCGTGAGGGTGGCGTTGCGCACCGCCGCCTCCTGCTGCACGACCTTCGCTTTGGCCGACAGGAGATTGGCCTTGGCCTGATTCACCGCGTGCACGTAGTCGGTGTGATCGATTTCGACGAGCAGTTGATTGGCCTTCACCAGGTCGCCTTTATCCACGTAGATCTTGGCGATATAGCCGTCCACGCGCGAAAAGATATTCACGAGTTGGTTGGGGATGAGGTCGGCGGTGTACGTCAACCGGACGTCGAGGTCCTGCTTGATGGGGCTCATCGTGCCGACGGTGAGGATGCGGTTTTTCCGAGGGTCGCTCTTGGCTCCGCTGCTGAGGCGGAGCGCCACCAATGCCACCACGGCAACAACGAGCATGATGCCGAGGGTCACGATCGGATGCCGTTTGATGAGATTAACGGACACGCGACAGCCTCCGTGTCTTCGATGTGGACGGATGCCGCAATCCATTCAGGAACAACTCCACATAGGTATCGACAATCTCCTTGTGCGGGCAATGCAGCGGCACGTCGAAAATTTCATGCAGCAGCCGGTGGTGCACGACCATCCCGATGAAGGCGCGCGCGGCCAGCAACGGATCGATTTTTCTGAAGACACCTTCTTCGATCCTGGTCCGAATGTATCCCGCCAGATAGTCGTAGAAGACGCGGTGCTGCTTGCCGAAAAACATGTCGGCCAGTTCGTGGCCCTCCAAGGCGCTGAAGAGCAGCAGTCGCAGCATGGTGGGATCGGCGCCGGGACGGATGCGGTACCCGGCGATCAGTGTGAAGACCCGCTGGTCGTCGCGCTTGCGTGCCACTTCGTCGACGGCGTTCAGGAGCTCGCTGAGCGGGGCTTTTTCGGCGAGGATCGCGGTGTATAGCGCTCGCTTGGTCGGGAAATATTTGAACACCAGGGCTTCGCTGACGCCGGCGGCGCGCGCGATTTCTTTGGTGGTCGTGCCCTTAAAGCCCTTGGCTGCGAACAGACTGGCGGCCGAGGCGATCAGGCTGGCCTGGCGGTCTTGGCCCGGATTGCGGGAGAGGGCGGCCGTCTGTTTCATGCGCTCGTCGGTCAGGTGAGTGAGTGGTTACTCACCTGTCAGGCTATCACGGGCCAACTCGGCAAGACAAGAATCTCGTGGGATTCGGGATGAGGGATTCGGCCGTGGAGGCAGGGCGAGGCCTCAAAACGTCGAGGGCGAATTGCCCTCGTTGAACTTGGCACGAAAGGCTTCGCTCTCGAAGAAGATGACGCCCTGGCTGGTGCGCAGGTCATAGCGGAGGATGATTTCGCTCTCGTCTCCCTGCCAGTTGAAGAACTTCACGGCGCCGCCCGCGACCTGGCCGGGAGTCTGGTCGAGAGGGCCGAATCGTTCCTGCAGGTAACTCAGTATCCGGTCGTGGGCCTCTTTGCCGCTGTATCGCACCATGACTCGCGCGAATTTCCCATCGACGGTGTTGAACTTCATCGAATCGACCGTCGCCGGCCCCAATGTCCGGTCGGCGGTTTTCAGTTCATAGGTCTGGACCCGGCCTGTGTCTTCGACCTTCACGAACGTGTCGGATTCCGAGAATGACGCACCCCAGGGAATGCCTTCGAACCCATTTGGGTCGTTTTGCATGGGGACGGCCAGCGCCAGCGCGACCGGAAGCAGCAGCGTGGCAATCAACGCGGTGAGGGCCGTGGGCCATTGCCCACGAGTGATGAAGAGGGGCTGCGTCATGTTATTCCGCCGTGTCCGACATCCGGTCTTGAAATCTCGGCGCGAGGTTGCGACTTTCGATAAAGATAAAGCCCCGGTCCCGGTTGGCCTCATAGGTGAGGCTGATCTCGGTATCCGTCCCTCGCCAGGTGTATTGCTGGTTCAGGCCCCGCATCATCTGCCCGGGAATCCGCTCGATCCTGCCATAGGACCGTTCGAGGAATTGCAGCACTTGCGCGTGGGCTTTCGCGCCATTGTACCGAATAGTCACCCGCGCAAACTGATCATCGACAGTCGAAAGGTGGACGCTCTCAACCGGAATATCGGCATAGACCGGCGGACGATCGCGAAACTGGTAGTCAATCGTATGCGAATTGGATCGTGTCACCGTCAGTTCCGGAATGTCGGTGAGGGGTATGCCCCAGGTGAGATGGTCGAAGCCGTGAGGATCATTCGCCATCGTGATGGCAAATGCGGGCACGGCCAGGATGAAGATGAGGACAACAAAAAGTCCCAGGCGGCGCGCCATTCGGAGAGAGGAGCATATCCAAAACGCGTTGGGCATGGCCTTCAATCGTTTCTCAGCAAACGCTATCACGGTTCTCGCGGTGACGGCAACTCGGTGGCGCTGTTCTTGTGAATGGAGGACCCCTTGGCTATAATGCGCCTCTTGTGCCCAAGCCGGTGCGACACGAGGAGCGGGGGTCATGATTGAGAGCGATGTGTTTGTGCAAGCGCTCGAGAATCTGGGCGTGAATTTTTTCACGGGTGTACCGGATTCGTTGCTGGGCGGTATTATCGAAGAATTGTTGACGCGCAAGCTCTACACCCCTGCGGTGCGTGAGGATGAAGCGGTGGCCATGGCGGCGGGCGCCTACATGGCCGGAAAAGTTTCCGCTGTGCTCATGCAGAATTCCGGGCTCGGGACGGCCTTGAATACGCTGATTTCGCTGAACATGATCTATCGCCAGCCCTGTATCCTCCTGGTGTCCTGGCGGGGCTTCGAGGGCAAAGACGCCCCGGAACATCTGGTGATGGGCGAGACGATGCCACAGTTGCTCGACACCATGAGAATTCCACACCGGACGCTGTCGGAACCGACGATGATGGATGATCTCCGGTGGGTGGGGCAGACCGTGATGAAGCAGCGTATTCCGGTCGCGCTCCTGATTAAGAAGGGTATCATCAAGGGGTTGCATCCATGAGGCCCGAACAAGGCACCATGCAGAGCCGGGCGCAGGCCATGGCGGCGCTGCTCGAATTGCTGACCGATCAGCCGCTCATCATCTGCAATGGATTTCCTTCGCGGGAAGCCCACAAGCTCGCCGATCGCCCGACGCATTTTTACATGATCGGGTCGATGGGAAATGCGCCGGCCATTGCGCTCGGTGTGGCGCTTTCCAAACCGGGCAAGCAGGTCATCGTCTTCGACGGCGACGGCAATGTCCTCATGGGGATGGGCACGTTGGCCACGGTGGGCGCTTTGAAGCCGAAGAATTTTATCCATGTGGTGTTCGACAATGAGGTCTATGGCTCGACGGGGAATCAGCCGACCATTTCCAACGTCGTACAGTTGGAGAAAGTGGCCAGGGCGGCAGGTTACGTCAATGTCGAGCGCGTGCTGGACCGGGACGACCTCGTCTATGAATTTAAGGACATGTTGAAAAAAGACGGCCCCAGCATGTTGCTGGTCAAGGTCAACGAGTTTGTCGAGGATGCCGGGCGGGTGGCGCTTGAGCCGCCGGCCATCACGGCTCGATTCATGAACGCAATTGAATAGCACCGATGTGCTGAGTGCGATGTGTGGGGCCGCTCCGCTCAGTCCCGATCCACAGCCTGAGGCATGAACATGATACTTCTGAATCCAGGTCCGGTGAACGTGAGCGAACGGGTGCGGCAGGCGTTGTTGCGTCCGGATATCTGCCATCGCGAGTCCGAGTTTACAGATCTCCTGGGCCGTATCCAGCATAAACTGCTGGCGGCGTTTGTGCCCGGGGCCGAATCCGACTACGTGGCCGTGTTGTTGACGGGTTCAGGCACGGCGGCGGTGGAATCCGCGGTCATGTCCTGTCTGCCGATGGCCAAGCGCATGTTGGTCCTCAACAACGGCGTCTACGGCGAGCGGTTATCCAGCATGGTCGGACTCCATCGACTCGGAGTGTCCGAACTCAAGTCGGAGTGGCACATCAAGCCTGATCCTGAGCGAGTCCGTTTGGCGCTACGCCAGCACCCCGAGGTGCATGCGGTCTCCATGGTGCACCATGAAACGACCACGGGGTTGATCAATCCGGTGAAAGAAATCGCAGAAGTCGTCGATAGTCTGAATCGGGTCTTCGTGCTCGACTCCGTCAGCGGTCTGGCCGGGGAACCGATCGATATCGCCGGATCCCACATCTATATGGTGGCGGGGACCGCCGGCAAATGCATCCAGGGATTCCCGGGTGTGTCGTTCGTCCTGCTGCGCAAAGGATTCCTGGAGCGGATGCGCAACTACCCCAAGCGATCCTGGTACCTCAACTTGACCCACTATATCGATGACCAGGGCAAAGGCATTGTGCCCTTTACCCCTGCCGTTCAAATTTACTATGCCTTTGAAGAAGCGTTGAGCGAGTTGCTGGAAGAGGGCGTGGCCAATCGGTTCCAGCGCTATAAGCGGGCGGCGGTACGCATTCGGGAACGGATGGCGACCCTGGGGGTCACGACTTTGTTGCCGTCGGATTCGCTCTCGAATACGATCACGGCCTTTCACTTGCCTCCCGGCATCAGTTACGCCACGCTGCACGATCAATTGAAGGCCCGCGGGTATGTCATCTATGCCGGACAGGGCCAACTGGAATCAAAAATCTTCCGTATCGCCAACATGGGCGCCTTGACCGAGTTGCAGATCGACGGGTTCCTGGGGGCCTTTGAAGAGGTGGTGACGGGAGCGGTTGCCCGCGCATGAGAGCGATCATCCTTGCCGCCGGAGTGGGGAAACGTCTCTGGCCGGTGACCCAGCACAAGCCGAAATGCCTGATCGAGATCGGGGGGCAGACCTTGCTGTCCCGGTATCTCGAATCCCTGGCGTCGGTCAAGATCCGGCAGGCCACCATCGTGGTCGGCTATAAGCAGGAAATGATCAGGGCCGCAGTCGGTTCGCATTGCCACGGAGTCGATATTTCCTATCTGGTGAACGAGGAGTTCCACCGGGGGAGTATCTCCTCGTTATGGATCGCCCGGCCGGCTTTGTCCGACGACGTGGTGATCATGGATGCGGATGTCTTGTTTCATCGCGAAATTCTCCGCCGGTTGGTAGCCTCCCCCTACGAGAACTGCCTGCTGATGGACGACACGGTGAAGCAAACGGGCGAGGAATGTATGGTCGTGGTGCAGGGCGATCGAGTGGTGGCCTTGAGCAAAAAGATGCCGGATCGGTACGATATTGCAGGCGAGGGCGTCGGATTTCTCAGGGTTCGTCGGGCCGATACCGCCCACGTGATCGGCTCACTCAAGGGGTATATCGATCAGGACCGCTGGGACATGGAATACGAAGATGGGTTGTTGCAGTATTTCCGGGACGTGAAGGTCGGACATGAAAAAATCGGCGGGTTGCCGTGGACGGAGATCGATTTCCCCGAGGATGTGACGAAGGCGGAGCGGGAAGTTCTGCCGCGGCTCTAACGGTGGCTCGCCTCGTGTGAATCGTGAAGCCTATCGCATAGATATCCGGCACCTTCACGCTATGGATCTCCAGTTTCTTTGCGAGATACGAATGACGAGAGACGAACGACGAATCCGACCATGAGTGAAAGTACATTACAGCGCGGGGCGGAACTCCAGGGATTGAGCACGGCCATTCTGTTGCCGGGCGCGGGTCTGTTTGGCGATCGGCCGGGTCGTGGTCTGACCGATGTCGGTCCTTTGACCCCTATCGGGGGCTTAAGCCTGTTTCAGCGCACCGTGCTCACGCTGCAACGCGGCGGCATGCGCCAATTGATCGTACTGGCGGGTTCCGACGAAGAACTGCTCAAGCATGCCTTGGCACGGGGGGCCCGGGTGACGATTCCTGTGCGCTGGATGCCGGTGCGGGAGTTCCCGCTCGATGATCCGCGGACATGGGAATCACTGGCCACCGAAGTGCGGGGATTTTGTCTGATCGCAGGTGTGCAGGCCGTGTTCTCCAAGGGATTGATCGAACACTTGCGGCAGTCCGTTCGAGACGGTGAGGCGCTCGTTGTGACGCGGGAAGCCGGTCCGATTGAGCCGGCGATGGGCCGCCGCAATCCTGCGGTCGCGCTTCAGGAAGGGCGGCTGATCTCGTTTCACAATCATCCGGGACAGGAAGGCCACCAGGTCGCCGCTGATTTGGTGGTGTTGCCGGCTAGTATTTTGACTCCGCCGAACGGAGCGGCCGCATCTCCCTCCGGTGCCGCAGAGCCGGCGGGCATGATTCCGGTACGACGCTGGCTGGAACGGGCGGCGGTGGAAGGGCGAGTGCGAGTGGTGGCGGCTGCGGCCCACGCAGGTTTGTGGTACCGGGATGTGTGGGATCCTGCCAGCGCCGGATTGGCGGAGCGCACCCTCTTCCGCTCATTGAAGGGCGAGGCTGAAGGATTCGTCGATCGTTATTTCAACCGGACGTTCTCGCGGCTGCTGACTCGACTGTTTCTGCGGATGAAATGTTCGCCCAACGCGATCACCATGGTAGCGACGGCGGTCGGAATCCTGTCGGCCGTGGGGTTTGGTATCGGTACGTACTCGGCCGGGATCGTGGCCGCGCTCCTGTTTCAGTTGGCGGCGGTCATCGATTGTTGCGATGGCGAGGTGGCTCGGCTCACGTTTACGGAATCGCCGTTCGGTGCCTGGCTGGATATCGCCATGGATAACGTGGTGCATATGGCCATCTTTGCCGGGATCGCCTGCGGAGCCTATCTCCGGCAGGCCGGTACTGAGGGCGCGTGGGTTCCATTGGCGCTGGGCGGAGCGGCGGTGCTCGGCAATATCATGTCGTTCTGGCTGGTTACAAAGGCGCAAAAAATCGGCGCGACGCGTGGTTGGAATACACCCAAGCAGGCGGCGTGGTCCGACTTCATTCTGAAGAACGTCGCAAGTCGGGATTTTTCCGTGGTGGTCTTTCTCTTTGCGCTGCTGGATAAACTGGATTGGTTTCTGTGGATGGCCGCACTCGGCTCCACCGTCTTCTGGTTGATGATGGTCTGGGTGATTCGTCCCTCGGCACGGGCCCGTGCTTAAGGCGGCCCTCCTTCTGCTCGGGGCCCTGACGCTTTCTGTACTGGTCTGGCATATCGGCATCGGGCGGATCTACGAGGCGGTCACGCAACTCGGTCCCGCCGCCATGCTGGTGATTCTCCTCCCCTCTCTGCTCATGTACATTCTGGAAGCCTACGGATGGCTGGTCACGCTCGGCGCGTGGGCGACGAACGTGCCCTTCTGGCGCGTGCTGGCAATTCGCACCGCCGGAGAGGTCGTGAACATGACGACCCCCACGGCCTACGTGGGCGGAGAGCCGCTCAAGGCGTTTCTCCTCAAACGGCAGGGCGTGCCGATCGTGGAAGGGCTGGCCTCGGTGGTGACGGCCAAGACAACGATGACGATCGCCCAGATTCTCTTTATCCTGTCCGGCATCGGGCTCGCGTTCTGGCTGTTGGGCACGGGAGGATCGGCAGGACAAACCGCCATGGCCGGCCTTGTGTCTGTGGGCCTGCTGGGATTCGGGATCGGAGCGTTCGTGGTGGTGCAACGCCAGGGCATGTTCGGGTGGATCCTGAAGATGCTGCGGCGCCTCGGTCTGCGCATCCAATACCTGGAATCGCGTGAGCAACAACTGCTCGACTTGGATCGCACCATCGCCGGATTTTATGCGACGCAACGCTCCGCCTTTCTCCTTTCGACCGGGCTGTTTCTCCTGGGATGGCTTGCGGAAGCGCTGGAAGTCTTCGTCATGATCCTCTGTCTGGGCCAACCGGTCACAGTGTTGTCGGCGCTGGCCATCGGAGCCCTCGCGGTGCTGATCAAAGGGGGCACCTTCTTTATCCCGGGTAGCTTAGGCGCACAAGACGCCGGCAATCTCTTGCTGCTGACGGCTTTCGGATATGGAGATGTGACCGGCATCACCTTTGCCCTGTTGCGGCGCTTTCGGGAATTCGTCTGGATTGCCATTGGGTTGGCGTGCCTTGCTATGCTTCCAAAGGGCGAAGAGCCTCCAGTTCCTGCCCCCTGATCTGTCTTCCGGCCGTCGTCCATTTGACACAACAATACCTGTCCTTTTTCCTACACCCGCCTCGCAGGGGGCGATATTTATCGCCCATCCAAACCATTTTTGGGGGCGTTATCGCGTGAACTGGATGAAAACGATTCTCTTGCTACACTTATGTGGTTGGAGATTCCTTGTGCCGACCGACGGCGCGGCTGTCGGGCGACCGAAGGCCGGACGTTGTAGGGAAAACCATGCAACCACCATATAAACGCGCTCCTCCAGCCCCACCGGCTGTGCAGGAGCGTAAGACTGTGACCAGTGCGGATCGGGTCGGCGACCGAATGCTTCCGCCTTTGGAGGACCCGGCCGAGGCCTTACGATTTTGTCGCGCCGTGGCTTCGGCGCTTGAACCTGCCTCTGACGGCGAGAGACATGCCCTCACACCGGCAAACTTCGCGGCCATGATGGGACAGGCGGAGCCATCGACCGGGCGACCTGAGCTCTCCGTGATCATTCCGGTGTTCAATGAGGCGGAGAATCTCCCCACGCTGCATGGCCGTCTCACCAGAGCGTTGGTGAATCTGGGAATGGAGTATGAAATCGTTCTGGTGGACGACGGCAGTCAGGACCAGAGTCCGGACATCTTGCGAAGGATGGAAGCGGAGGATCAACGGATCGTCATTGTGGAGTTTGCGCGGAATTTCGGGCATCAGGTGGCGATCAGTGCCGGGCTTGAGCAGAGCCGGGGACGAGTCGTCTGCATTATGGACGCCGACCTGCAGGATCCCCCCGAGGTGTTGCACACCTTTCTGGCCAAGTGGCGGGAGGGCTGGGAGGTCGTCTATGCCATCCGGACCGAGCGTAAAGAGTGGTGGGGGAAGCGATTGGCCTATGCGGGGTTTTATCGCCTGCTGCAGCGGGTGGCCAATATCGACATCCCGTTGGACGCCGGAGATTTTTGTGTCATGGACCGGCGAGTGGTGGACCTCCTGGTGCGCATGCCGGAGCGCAATCGTTTTGTCAGGGGGATTCGGAGTTGGGTGGGGTTCAAACAAATCGGCGTGCCCTACGAACGCCACGCCCGCCATGCGGGGGTACCCAAGTACACGTTTAGAAAGCTCCTCTATCTCGCGCTGGACGGGCTGATCTCCTTCAGCCATATGCCGCTGCGCATCATTACCCTCCTGGGGTTCAGTGTGTCGTTCCTGTCGTTCCTTGTCGCGTTGTTCTATCTGGTCAAGAAGTTCACGCTGGGCACCGGCGTGCCCGGCTTTACCACACTGGTCGTCTCCATCTTCTTTCTCTCGGGCATTCAACTGATGACGATCGGGGTCATCGGCGAGTACATCGGCCGGATTTCCGACGAAGTCAAACGGCGCCCTCTCTATGTGGCGCGCCGAGTGACGAGGAGATAGCCGCCATTCGTATTCTCATGTTCGATAATGAGTTTCCTCCGCTGGGCGGCGGCACCGGGGTGGTGAACTATCACCTGTTGCAGGAGATGGCGTCGCATCGGGATGTGGTCGTAGACCTGGTGACCTCTTCACGGACCAGGGCGAGGTATGAGATCGAGCGGTTTGCGGAGCGGATCACGATCTATAAAGTTCCCGTGGACAATCGGAACATCCACCATGCGACCAATCGCGAGTTGTTGCGGTACAGTTTGCGCGGCCTGCGCATGGCGCAGCGCCTTCTGCGCGCCCATCGGTACGATGTCAGCTTTGCCTTTGCCGGAGTGCCGGCGGGGGCGATCAGTTATCTGTTGCGCTTGACCCATAGTGTGCCCTATGTGCTGTCGCTCCAAGGGCCGGACGTGCCCGGCTTCGAGGCGCGATATGCGTACCTTTATCCGGTGCTGACGCCGTTGATCAAACGGATCTGGCGGCATGCGGGAGCCGTGACGGCGATTAGTGCGGAGCAGGAAGCCTTGGCGCATCGCACGCTGCCGGGTCTGCCACTGGTGACGATTCCCAATGGCGTCGATACCGCTCTGTTCACTCCCGTCCATCCGGAATCCAATCGGCCATTCACGATTGTCTGTGTCGCGCGCTTGATCGAGCGCAAGGGGCAGCATCATCTGCTGAATGCGTTTGCGCAATTGCGGGCCACCTGTGAGCAGCCGCTACAGCTGCTATTCGTGGGTACCGGCGATGCCGAGACCGCCTTACGGGAATCGGCGGCCCGCCTCCAAGTAGGGGACTCTGTGACGTTCAAGGGATTCGTTGCGCGGGACCGGATGCCGGCCGTCTACCAGGAGGCGGATGTGTTTGTGTTGCCGTCTGAGCAAGAGGGCATGTCGATTGCGTTGTTGGAGGCGATGGCCTCCGGGTTGCCGGTCATTGTGACCGACACGGGAGGAACCGCGGAGTTGGTGACGAAGGGGGAGAACGGCGAGATCGTGCCCTGGGCCGATGTGCCGGCGCTGGTGCGCGCCTTGAGGGAGTTGCTGCAGGCCGATGATCTGCGACGACGGATGGGTGCGGAGAATCGCCGGCGGGTGCTCCGGTTCGGGTGGCCGGCGCTCGCGACCAGGTATCTCGAATTGTGCGCGAGGGTGATGGCCTCCGCGCCGGCAGCCAGGCCGGCGGCCGGTCGCTCCACTGCGGATACCGGCGGCGGGTGGCAGAGGGAGCCACGGGCATGAAGGCGCGGCCGCATGTCTGCATTCTGACGAGCCAATATTTCGACTGGGGGATCTACGGCGGATTCGGGAGCATGTCCCGGAAATTGGCCGAGAGTCTCGTGCGGTCCGGCCACCGGGTCAGCGTCATTGTTCCCGGGCGACAGGGACAACAGCCGAGTGAAACGATCGGCGGGGTGGAGATCCGGAGTTTTTCGCCACGGAACGTCGTGGCGGCCTGCCGTCTGATTCGGGAATCCAGCGCCGATATTTTCCATTCGCAAGACCCGACCGTCCTGACCTATTTGGCGCAACGTCTCCACCCACGCCGCGCCCACCTGGTCACGAGTCGCGACCCGCGCGAGATGAGCGACTGGTGGGTTGAATTCCTGTATGCCACTCCGATGCGTCGCCTCTTGACCCCCCTCAACTACCTCACCGAATCCGGGTTGTTGGTCAGGCGGGCCGTGCGTCGGGCTGACGCGGTGTTCTGTCCGGCCCATTTCCTGAAGGAGAAGGTCAAACGCCTCTATGGCCTATCGGTGCTGCCGACGCTGCTGCCCAATCTCATCGATGTCCCCGCCACACTGCCCGAAAAAAGCGTGCGTCCCACGATTACTTTTGTGGCGCGGTGGGACAAGCGCAAACGCCCGTGGCTGTTTCTGGAATTGGCGGCACAGTTTCCGGCATACCGGTTTGTGGCGGTGGGGCAGGGGAGTGCCTCGGCTGAATCCGGTTTCGACGCCCAATTGCGCAGGAAATTTCGTGATGTGCCGAATCTCGAAATGCCGGGGCTGATCAATCGTTTTCGTGAACCGGAGCGGATGCACAAGATTCTGTCGGACACGTGGATCTTTGTCAGCACGGCAGTCCGAGAGGGGCTTCCATTAACCTTTTTGGAAGCAGCGGCATACGGCTGTCCGATCATCAGCCGGGTGGATCCGGACCAGTTTGCCTCCCGATTCGGGAAGCAGGTGCACGATGATGACTATGCCGCCGCGATCCGCACTCTGTTGGCCGAGTCGCCGTTGGAGAAAGGCCGTGCAGCCTACGACTACGTGCGAGAGACCTACGAAACGTCCACGGCTCTGGCGGCTCATCAAATACAGTACGAGCGGTTTGCGGCCTGATCGTTCAGGCGTTCGTCCCGTCTCCTCCATGAGGCCTCTGCGGTCGATCGGAAACAAGATTCATGTCGGCGAAAGCGGTTTCTAAAGGCATCCTATCCATCGGCAGCTGGTCGATCGTCAAGATGGCCACCTCGGCCTTGGTGTTGCCGATCCTCGCCCGCATGCTCGGCATCGAAGGCTACGGACAGTATGCCTATTACATAGCCCTTCTGTTGCTCGCCTCTCAATTCGCCAATGTCGGCATGATGCAGACCATGACGAAACGTATCGCGGAGCGGCCGGAGGACGTGGCATGGTGCCGGGCCGTGGCGCACGCCGGTGCGTTGATCAATGCGGTAGGCCTGCTGTCGGTGAGTGTTGTGGTGGGCCTGGTGGTCGGGGCGACTGCTCCGGCCGGGACGGCGGCTCTGCCTATCGCGTTGGTGATCGTCGGCGTGCTGATGTTCGATCAGATCTGGTTTTATGCGCGCGGGGTACTCCACGGACTTCGACATGAGGAACGTGCGGCGATCCCGGGCATGATCGGCGTGGTATCGGCAGGCCTGTTGGGTGTGCTGGCGGCCGCGGCCGGTTTGGGAGTGACCGGCGTGTTTGCCGGGTTGTTGACGGCCAACTTCTTCGTGGCCATCGCTTGTCTCAGAGCGGTACTGAAGGTATTGAGTGAGCGCGAATGCCGGGAGTCTGGTCGGACTGTCTCCTCAGTGACAGGCCCTCTGTTGCGCTTCGGGCTGCCGGCCATGCTGTTTTCGGTGCTGAATATGGCCCTCTGCTCGTTGGATGTGATTCTGGTTCGCCATCTCGCGGGTGAGGCACAGGCAGGTCTTTATGCGGCGGCGATTCAGTGGTCGCAATTCGTGTGGTTCATTCCGATTGCGGTCGAAGGCGTCATGTTGCAGGCGACGGCGCGCCTGTGGACAGAACAACGGGTGGATGAGGTGAGCCAGTTGGTCGGCCGGCTGGTGCGATACGTGGTGGTGGGGACGACGTTCCTCCTCCTGTTGGTCGCGGTCCTGGGCGAACAGATTGTGACGGTCTACTTTGGCCCTCGTTTTGCCGATGCGGCCCTGGGGTTGCGGTTGTTGGTTCCGGGGGCCTTGTGTTACGCGGTGGCGCGTGTGTTGTGGCCGGTCATTCAAGCCGGCGGGGAGGGGGGGCATTTGGTCCGCCTCATCGGGATCATTGTGCCGGTGGATGTGGGGCTTTGTGCAGGCTTGATTCCGCGCTGGGGCGCTGCCGGTGCGGCGCTGGCTACGTCCATTTCGTTTGCGCTGGTGGCAGTGGGATATGTCCGGATGCTGCATCGGCGGGGGGTTCAGGTCTTTGACCAAGTTCATCTCTTCAGATGGCTGCTGCTGTCGATGGGCACGGCTCTGGCTATCGCTCTGGTTGCGGCATGGGTGACGCCTCCGCTGCTTTCGATTCTTGCCGGGTCGGTGGCGGGGACAGTCCTGTACTGGGTTGGCGTCCTCCGGCTTGGGCTTGTGCGGGTCGAAGAGATCGAACTGATGGTGCGCAGTCTGCCGGGCGCGTTCCGCCTGGCAGGAGAACGGCTGTTCGGGTACCTCGCACCGGTGTTGCTGCGCCTCAAGGCCGCAGCGTGGAGTTAGGTGGTCTATGCCTTTGGATCGACACAAGATCTCAGTCATCGTTCCCACGGTGGGACGAGACTCGTTGGCACTGTGCCGGACTGCGTTGGAGCGGCAGACCAGGCCGCCGGATGAGATCGTTATCGTCGTCGATGAATTCCGACGCGGTGTGGTATGGGCCAGAAATGAGGGCATTGCCAGATCCTCGGGTGACGTGATCGCGTTTGCGGATGACGACGTGATTCCACCGGCGGATTGGCTGGAGCGGCTGGTCGGGGCCCTCGATCGCTGCGATGCCGCAGCGGCGGGGGGCACGTTCCAGGAGACCGATCCGTTGCTGGACGCGATCCGTCGGCGCAATCCATTTCCCGAACGGGAACAGATGGATCACGGAGGATTGGTCGGCAACAGCGGGAATCTGATGATTCGACGGCAGTGGCTGGCACGATGTCAGCAGGAGGACGGGTACGTGTTCAACCCCTGCTTCGGAGGTTCCGGGGAGGACTGGGAGTTAATGTGGAGACTGCGGAAACGAGGGGCCAGGATGGTCTACGTTCCCAGCCGGGTACAGCATCTGCGGCGAGCGGCGGTCGGGCAGCATCTGCGCCATTCGTTTCAACGGGGAGTCGGTATCGCGAGGCTCTTTCTTGTGATGCGTTGCGACCAGAGCGGGGTCGTGCCGCAAGATAGTCTGTTGTGGGGGAAGGGAGGGCGGAGGACGGATCCCCGCTGGTTCCAGGCCCTGTGGAGCAAGCTCATCGGCCCGTTTGACGGGAAGGGGTTCCAGTCCAGGCGGCAATTCTGGGTGTTTTGGCTTGGAGAAAAATGTCAGGCGGCCGGATTTCTTTGGGAGGTGGTGACGGGCCTGTTGTCGAAACGGCTTGTGCCTCGCCGAGCAGTTCCGCAGAGCGCCGGGTCGACGGCGATAGGACCTAAGCTGTGACCCGGATGCGGTTGCGCACGAAAGCATGGTTCGGGGATGAAGAGTTGACGATCGACTTCCCCGCGTCGTGGAAGCTGATCGAAATCGGTCCCCGCGATGAACCCGCGCTGACGGTGGAGGCCATGCGGGAGTGCCTCTCTCGGCCCATCGGGACGCGCAGGTTGTCTGAGATTGCCAGGGGTAAGCGCAATGCCGTGATCGTGGTCGACGATCTGACGAGGCCGACGCCGGGTGCCGATCTGCTTCCGCTCCTCGTGGATGAGTTGACGAACGGGGGGATCTCTGCGCACGACATTACGGTGATGTTAGCGGGCGGTACGCACCCGCCTGCCTCGGCCGACGAGAGGGCCAAAAAGGTCGGATCCCGGCTGTCATCGGCGGTGAAGGTCCTGGCTCATGACAGTCGGGGCGATCTGGTGAATTGTGGACGATCGCCTGCCGGGCTCCCGCTCCATATCAATCGACTGGTGATGGAGAGCGAGGTCAAAATCGGCGTGGGCTGCATCTATCCTCACCCGGTGGCGGGATTTTCCGGTGGTGCCAAGATCATTCTCCCGGCCGTCTGCGGCGTGGAGACCACGCGGATGATGCACGACTACCTGCGCGGTTCACGCGAGCGCGGAGGGTCCATCCAGACTGAACTTCGGCAGGATATGGCCGCCGTGGCACGACGGGTCGGGCTCGATGGTATTGTCAATGTCACCCTCAATCGCCATCGCGCCATCTGCGGTCTGTTCGCGGGGGACGTCGTTCAGGCACACGAAGCAGGCGTCCGCGCAGCGCAGCGGCTTTACGCCGTGCCGATGTCTCCGGAAGCGGAGGTCGTGGTGGCGGACATGTATCCCTTCGATACCAGCTGGCAGTTTGCGCAGGATCGAGGAATGTGGCCGGTTGAGCAGCCGACAGGAGACGTCTCACGGGTGGTCATTGCCGCCTGTCCTCTTGGCATGGGCACCCATGAATTGTTTCCCGTAGACAGTCCGCTCTGGTCGCGCATTGCCAGGCGGCTCAGCCATTTTCGCCTGGCTGATCTCGACCGCCCCCTTGAGAAGCTGAGGACCGTGGCCCAACTGATCCGCCGGAAGCAGCATCACCTCATGGTGTTGTCGCCAGGCTTGAAGGGGCAGGACCTCACGTCCATGTTCCCTCATGCGCAGCGATTCGGAGATTGGCCGGCTCTCAGGGCCGCCCTTCTGGCGCGCCATGGCGAAGGACCTGTGACCGTGGCGGTCTATCGATGCGCGCCGTTTCTTATTCCAACCGCAGCCGTACTTGGGCAGGAGGGTGGAGCGCCGGAGTCGACCCTCACCAGGCAACCGACCTCGGCCTGAAAAGGCAGGAGCGGAGGATGTCGTCTTCCGCGATGCTTCGACGACCTGTCCGTTTTTGGAACGTCATCCGCTATGCCGACCGCCTCTCACCTTCCGCTGCCGACTGACGACGGTCATGAGGCACGCCCTAGCGAGGTCGACTCCGTGGCGGCCGGTGCCTCACCTGCAGCCGGTTCCGTGGTCGAACGGCTCGACTCCGCTTTATCGGTTGTGGACGGAGTGGTAGCCGGATTCTTATTCTTGTGCGTGTTCGGCAGCGGCCTGATACATATCCAGAGTTTCCCCCCGCTATGGTTCGATGAAGGCTGGACGGTGTGTGTCGCGCGCACCTGGGTCGAGTTAGGCCATTACGGGTGCCTGCTGCGCGGTGAGCCGGCGCCCCCCTCATTGGCCGCTCATTTCCCGGTGGTTGCCTCGGTGGCGGCGAGTTTTACACTGTTCGGCGTCGGTGTCTGGCAGACGAGACTGGTGGGATTGCTCTACACCTTCGTCGCCTTCCTGCTGCTCTATGCGTTGGCCCGTCGCCTCTACGGCCGGTCTGTCGCGATTGCCGCCTTGGCGCTGCTGCTCCTTGTGCCTCTGAAGTGGTCGATCCACCCCCTGTATATTGGTCGACAAGTGCTGGGCGAAATGCCGCTCTTGTGTTTCCTCCTGGCCGGGTACATCTGCTTTCTCCGGAGCACACACCGGCCGCTCTGGCAGGTCGCTGCGATTGGCTGCTGGGCGCTGGCATGGATGACGAAGACGCAGGTCGCACCATTCCTTGTGGCTTCCTTTGCGGGGACCATGCTGCTCATGAGCCTTCGCGGGGACTGGTCGGTTGTCGGTCGGCTGGCCGTTGCCATGATCGGCTCATGGGGTGGGTGCCGGCTTCTTCTGTATGCCAAGGATTGGCTGTTGGCAGGCCACATCATGCCGCATCCGCCCGTAGACGGAATGACAGAAGCCATTGCGTTGGTGTTCGTGCCGTCCATTCGTCTTGAGACGATTCGATACCTGTTCGTCTCGTGGCCTGAGTATCCGCTCGGACTTGCCTATGCGGTCTGGCGTTTACGTGGAACGTCCGGTTCAGGTGCCAAGGCTTCTGTCGAACAGACGGTGCAGACCATGTTGCTGCTGCTGGCAGGGAGCTGGCTGGCCTGGTTTGCGTTTCTCAGCGCCGGTGAACCGCGCTATGCCCTTCCGGGATTATTTCTTGCCGCGCCCTTCACGGCTGCACTTTTTCACGATTTCACCAGAGGATTCGATGTGGCGTTCCTGGCGAGGAGCCTGGCTGGCCTCCTGGAACGCAGGCGTGTGACGGGGCAGGGCATCAAGGCGGTCGTTGTCGTCATGCTCCTGGTGATGATGGGGTGGGTTGCCGTGCAGGAGCGCTATGCGTTTCGCGCGCGTGAGGACGATCAGGACCTGTTTGCGGTGACGCACTACTTGAATACGGTTACGCCGCCGACCGCATTGATCGAGACCTATGACAGCGAACTCTTTCTATTCCTGCAGCGACCCTATACCTATGCTCCGGCCCGCGTCCTGGTTGAGATTATCCGGCGCGAACAGGGAGAGACGAAGGGCGTCACGTACGATCCGTTGGAAAGCAGGCCGGACTATCTTGTGCTCGGGGAGTACGGCCGATGGGCCGGATTTTACAAGCCGTTGATCGCGCAAAACCGGGTGCGACTCGTGACCAGCATCGGGCGCTATCAGATCTACGAGCCTGTGCGTCGGTAACCGTCACGCCGCAAACACCCCTCCCCGCGCGCGTGAATAGGTTCATGTCTATTCGGCACGTGATGCCAGGCGGGTGGCAACGACCATCTGACGAATGGTCTCGCTGACGAGCGTCGGCTGATCGAATTGAACGAAATGACTGCTCTGGTCGGCAAACACCTGGCGACTGTTTGAGGAGAGTGTGGTTAAATTCTGCTGCAGATCCAACCACATTTTCTTGAACTTGGCAGGGTTCACCTGGCCGGGCATGTCCGGCCACCACAGGGGGCCTGTTGCGGTGATGACGACCAGCGGAAGATCGCCGAGTGAACGGGTGTGGCGCACCTGTTCCAGAGTGTCTATCAGCGCATCGCTTTCATCGGTCAACGTTGAGAAATAGCCGGTCCGCAGCCAACCTGCACGTAGCATCGGTCGAATCTCCGCGGGTACCTTCTCTTCCTGTCCGGTCAACAGCGGCGGCAGTTGGTCAGCCGAGGCCATCAGGCGTGGAATGCCCAGCATCGTCATGGCCCGAATGACGGGGAGCATCGATTTGCCGGCGTTGGCGAAAGCTCGAAATTCAGCCTGGCGCATTTCCGATTCATGTCCCGCATCGACCAGCACCATACCGACGACATCCCGGGGATGTTCTTCGCGGTAGAGCCGGGTGATGAAGCCACCGAGCGAATGGCCTACGAGAATGTAGGGGCCTTGAATACCGGCGCGCTCCAGCAGGCGACCGAGTTCCTGCGCCAGTCGTCGGCCGGTACGGGGCAAGGGACCACGGTCGCTCCAGCCAAGGCCGGCGCGATCATAGGCGCAGACGCGGGTGATGCGTGCCACTTCCGGTTGCACCATGCTCCAGTAGAGTGACCAGCCGGGCGCGGCTGCCTCCAGCACGACCGTCGGGCTGCCCTGTCCCATGCAGTAGAGATGAAGCCGATGACCGCCGATGTCGATCAGCCGGCCGATGGGCGGATGCTGCTGCCGATCGAGTACCATACCGACGATTTGATACAGCGCGCCGATTGTCGCCAGCGCAATGAGCACACCGAGAGACCATTTGAGTCCACGCATGGAGACATGATCACTTGCAACAGGTGTCGGAAGCAAACTGGAACAAGTTGACGTGTCGCCCGAGACCGGGCGCACAGTCTTCTCGATGCTTCAGACGGAATAGTGTTCCTGCAAGTGGTCTCGCTGAAAACGCACAATGTACCTGATCAGCAACTCCCGGTTCTGAGTGGTCATCCTGACGAAGCGGGCGTGGAGGCGGTGCGCACCGCCTGGGACCGGAAGGGGATCAAGGCGCAACACCTCGATAGAAGATTTGAAGGGAACTTGCTCGGGGAGGAGGAGTGTGAGGGAGAGGACTTCACCGGGGGTGTAACGCTCAATGACCGTCACGCCGACACCGCCGCCACTGAGGTTGACGGATTTTTCAGTGAATTCACCTTCTGCCTCGTCCGTCTCAAGCTGAATGCAGATGGGCAGAAGGACGGTGATGCGATAAAATTCGCGGCGTTCTCTCCCGGACGGCTGTGAAGGCATGTCGGGCGGCATGGTGTAGGCAAGTATAACAAAGTCGTTCCGCACCTTGCCCTCCAGCATGAAGCGGTGCCTCGTCGTTTCCGTGCTTTTGCACGAAGCGGGTTGGCCCCGCGTCGATCCCATCTCTGTCCGTTTATGCTAGGATGCCGCGCATGAAAATGGCGTATCGTCTGCTCTGGGCGCTCCTCTCCATTCTCGGTGCCGTGGCCTTGGCTCATGTCACCGGCCTGGTCAATCCTCACGAGAAAGTGAACGGGCTATGGCTTGTGGTGGCCGCGGCCTGTATCTATGTGCTGGCCTATCGCTTCTACGGTCGTTGGCTGGCTCGGCACGTGGTACAACTGGACAATGCCCGCTTGACCCCGGCCGTGCGGCTGAATGACGGGGTCAACTTTCACCCCACGAATCGGGTCGTGTTGTTCGGTCATCACTTTGCGGCGATTGCCGGAGCAGGGCCGTTGCTGGGACCGGTGTTGGCGGCGCAGTTCGGGTTTCTTCCGGGTTTTCTCTGGCTGGTGATCGGCGCGGTACTGGCGGGGGCGGTGCAGGATTTCATCATCCTGGTCGCGTCGATGCGGCGTAACGGACGCTCGTTGCCTGAAATCGCCCATGACGAGCTCGGCTCGATCACCGGGACGGCCACGGCGGTGGCGGTACTCTTTATTGTTGTCGTGGCGCTGGCGGGACTGGGCTTCGCGGTGGTGAATGCGCTCTACCACAACGCCTGGGGGACGTTCACCATCGCCATGACGATTCCCATCGGGTTCATCATGGGTTTCTATCTCCAGAAGTTCCGCCCCGGCGCGGTGGCTGAAGTGTCGGTGATCGGGGTGGTGCTGCTGGTGGCGGCGGTGCTCTTCGGGCGTGTGGTCGGACAGTCGTCTCTTGCCTGGCTCTTCGAGTTCGAAAAGCCGGCGTTGGTGTGGCTGCTGGCCGGGTATGGTTTCCTGGCTTCGGTGTTGCCCGGCTGGATGCTATTGGTGCCGCGTGGCTATCTTTCCACCTTCATGAAGCTCGGCGTGGTGTTCTTACTCGGCCTCGGGGTAATCCTCATGGCGCCGACGATCGAGATGCCGCGTGTGACCGCCTTCGCCAACGGCGGCGGGCCGATTATTCCCGGCACGTTGTTTCCGTTTCTCTTTATTACGATTGCCTGCGGGGCCGTGTCTGGTTTTCATTCGCTGGTGTCTTCCGGCACGACTCCGAAGATGATCGAGCAGGAGTCGCAGGCAGTGGTGGGCTATGCGGCGATGCTGCTGGAAAGCTTCGTCGGGGTGATGGCATTGATTGCGGCCTCGGTACTGATCCCCGGCGATTATCTGGCGATCAACACGATGTTGTCGGCGGAGACGTTGACGGCGATGGGTTTTGCACCTTCCCGCATCGCGGAGTTGTCGCAGCTGGTTGAAGTGAATGTGGCGGGGCGGCCGGGAGGGGCGGTGTCACTGGCCGTAGGCATGGCGGCTATCTTTTCGGCGCTGCCCGGCATGGCCGGGCTGATGGCCTATTGGTATCAATTCGCCCTCGTGTTCGAGGCGCTGTTCATTCTGACGACGATCGATACGGGCACCCGTGTGGCCAGGTATCTGATTCAGGAGATGGCCGGGCGTGTCTATGCGCCGTTTCGTCAGATGAACTGGTGGCCAGGTGTCCTGTTGAGCAGCGCCTTTGTGGTGGGGTCGTGGGCCTATCTGATCGGGACGGGCAGCATTTCGACCATCTGGCCGATGTTCGGCGCCGCCAATCAATTGCTGGGCACGCTGGCGCTGTGCATCGGGACGACGGTGTTGATCAAAATGTGGAAGTCGCCTTATCTCTGGGTGACGGCGCTGCCGATGTTATTCGTGGGAGGCATCACGTTGGCCGGCTCGTACGAGATGTTTTGGATGTTTTTGGCGAAGGCGGCGACACTTGCGGCGGGGCAGGCCTTTGCGCTGTATCTCGATGCCGTGCTGGTGGCGGTGGTCGCGATGTTGGGCCTGGTCGTCTTGAGCGACAGCATAAAGCAGTGGTATGGGTATGTGATTCTGAAGCGCCCGTTCCGCAGCAGTGAAGTAATGGCCACGGCCGGCGGTGGATCGGCCGGCCGCGTGCAGACGGCGATTCACCGGCATGATGAGCGCGTGTTTAAATTGCCGCCTGGCGGAGGATGCTGTTAGGGGCGGAAGACCTGACGAACCAGCAGGAGGAGGGGATCGTGGCTGATCAATCATCGTTTGATGTGGTGTCGGAAGTGAATATGCAGGAGATGAAGAACGTCGTTGATCAGGCGACGAAGGAAATCAAACAGCGCTTCGATTTCAAAGACTCAAAGACCGAGCTGACGCTGAAGGAGAAAGAAAAGGAATTGGTGGTGCTCTCCGACGACGAGTACAAGCTCAATGCGGTCATTGAAATTATTAAGACCAAGTGTGTGAAGCGCGGGGTCTCGTTGAAGGCCTTCGAGTACGGCAAAATCGAGGAGGCGCTCGGCGCTACAGTCCGGCAGGTGATCAAGATTCAAAGCGGTATCTCATCGGAGAAGGCCAAGGAAATCACCAAGGCCGTGAAAGAGTCCAAGATAAAGGTACAGGCGCAAATTCAAGGCGAGCAGGTGCGCGTGATCAGCAAGAGTAAAGATGATCTGCAGACGGCGATTGCCTTCCTCAAGGGGAAGGACTTTGGGATTGATCTGCAGTTCACCAATTACCGCTAGCCTGGGATGGTGAAACAGGCCTCCAGCTTCGCTCTTGCGTCGCCCAGAGGCTCGACGTGCAACTCAGTACGCCTCGCCTCCTCGCTCGCTGCGGCCTTGCCGGGCAGCCTGTTTGCCCATCCCAGAAGGAATTCCCCGGTCCCAGGATGCCCAGACGTCTCCTCTGTCTCTTAATGTTCGTCTTCGCTCTCTGCGGATGCACCGGCAGCGACCCGATCGTCGTCATTCAACTGCACCCGAGCAATCCTGACATTCTCTACATCGCCACGAACGACTACATTTACAAGTCGCGTGACGGCGGCAAGACCTGGAGCAATCTCTCGAAAGGAATGAGCCACTCGCGCGTCATTGCGATGGCGATTGATCCTGCCTATCCCGCGACGATTTATGCGGGCACGAAGGGCGACGCCGTCTATAAAAGTTACGACGGGGGGCAGCGATGGACGTCCATACGTGGCGGGCTCGACGACGCCACGATTTCCTCAGTCGTGAACCAATTTGTCTTCGACCCCGCCGACGACACCCATATCTTTCTGGCTACGACCATGGGGGTGTTCGAATCGAGGAATGCCGGTGAGCGGTGGACGAAGCGAATGGACGGAATGAAGGAAGTGTTGATGGTGGTCACGCTGGGGATGGATCCCTCGCGATCGTCCGTGCTCTATGCCGGCACCAGCGGCGGCGTCTACAAGTCGGTCAATCAGGGGGCGCATTGGCGGCAGGTCAACAATGGTTTGGTGCCGGAGGGGATGGTGAAAACCTCGCGCGCGCTGAGCGTCACGTCGGTGCAAGTCGATCCATTCACGCCGGAGACGGTCTACGCTGCGACCCTGGCCGGGCTCTATAAAACCACCGATGGCGCCGCTTCCTGGGTACGCATCGGCGAATCGTTGCAGGATCAGATGATCGTGTCGATGGTACTCGATCGTGCGCGGCCTGGAGTGATGTATGTGGCGGCCCGGGACGGCATCCATTGGAGTGAGGATGGCGGCAAGAGCTGGGTGGCATTGAACGAGGGGTTGGCGACCACCAATATCCGGTCACTGGCCCAGAGCCCTCTGGATCCACAGCTGTTCTACGCAGGCACGAACGGCAGTGGATTGTACCGGAGTACGGACGGAGGGGCGCATTGGGAGGCGCTTCCGTCGATGTTTCCCAAGGAGTAACCGGGTAGAGATCCGGCCGGCGAGAGTCTATCGGCGGGACTGGTTGTTGAGGGGGGAGTCGCCGATGTCGGCGCCCACACCCCGTGTCTGCACCGACGACGAGCGTTCGGCGTTTTCCGCTGAATTGATGTCAAAGCCGAATGCATTCGGCAGGGTGGTGTCTTGGGTGTGAGTGCCCACCCGGTCCGGCAAGTTACTGTCTTTGAGATCTTCCCCCCTGCGGGGGCGCAGGGATTCGTTGACGTTGCTGTACGGCGAGACTGTGGCTCCGATGTCGGCGCCGAAGCTTGGGTTGAGGGATTGATTCAAATGGGTGTTCTCGATGTCTCCGCCGATTTTGGTGGGGATGGTGGTGTCCTGGATGTCCATGCCTGTCGGTGCTGAGGCCGGTGGCCTCTTGACCCGAACGTCATGAGCAATGGCTTCGCGTTCCTCGTCGATGCGCCGTGCTTCTCTTCCGCGCTGTTCATAGTCCAATGAATCGAGCTTCTCGAATCGGTCTCCAAGGGCCTTGATTCGCGCCCTGATTTTTGTGAGGTCGTCCCGAGCGATGGCGACGGTTCCGACAATCTCGCTGAGTGTCCACTGGCGGGCAAACGTGCCAAGTTTCGGAGATTGACCGGGGCCGCCGCCGAGCCCTCCTGCCCCGCTTCCCACGCCGAAGCCCGCACTGTTGTAAATGCCTTTTTGTTGCACCGACATCAGAATGTGGTTCGATTGGTCCAGGAGTTCGTCGATGCGTTCGACGGAATCGAACTCGCCGGCGCAGCACTCCAGGAACTCGCGATATTCACGGGTAAACTTCGACGCTTCATTCTGGATGTCAACGATCTTGAGCGGCTCCTTCGGAGTGGAGGCGTCATGATCAGACGGGTCCGGCTTCTCCGGTTTCTTCGCGTCGCGCTCCTCATCGTACAGAGCCGTGCAGCCCGCATCGGGAGTGGCGGTGATCCGCTTGTCTGCCGTGCGGTCCGGGCACCAATAGATTTTTCCGGGGCGGTTTAACGGGTTGTCGGTTCGGAATTCCCCTGCCAGTGCGGAGGGCAACAGGCCCAGCAGGAGAAGCGCCGCGAGCAGCGGTGTACGTGATCGGGGATGGGGGAGCAATATGGTGTGCATCATGATGTGATGATGCCCCCGGTATGACATTGTGTCAACGAAAGGGGGGATTTATGATGCGCTTGAAAAGCCCGTGACTGTTGGTTACCCTCCGGCACACCTCTATCTGAATAGGATGACCTATGTCTGTGATGTATATCGATGAAGCGGCCGCCCATGCCGGGCAGGAAGTGACGATTCGAGGATGGCTCCGCAGCCGTCGCGACAAGGGGAAACTCCATTTTCTGATCGTGCGGGATGGAACCGGGGACATTCAGGCGGTCGTGAGCAAGGCGACGGTGGGCGATGCACAGTTTGCTCGATCGGCGGAACTCACTCAGGAGTCCAGTCTTGTCCTCACCGGTACGTTACGGCAGGATGCGCGTGCGCCAGGCGGGTATGAGCTCGATGTGCTTCGCCTTGACGTGTTGCAGGTAGCGGAGTCTTTTCCCATCCAACCGAAAGAACACGGCACGGGATTCTTGATGGAGCATCGCCATCTCTGGCTGCGCTCCAGCCGACAGCATGCCGTGCTCCGCATTCGCCATGAAATTATTCGAGCCTGCCGAAACTTTTTCGACGATCGTGGTTTTACGCTGGTCGATGCGCCGATTTTCACACCGAATGCCTGTGAGGGCACGACCACCCTATTTCAAACGCAATACTTTGATGAGACGGCTTATTTGACTCAGAGCGGGCAACTCTACAGTGAGGCCACAGCTGCGGCATTTGGAAAAGTGTATTGTTTCGGGCCGACCTTTCGTGCGGAAAAGTCCAAGACGCGCCGCCATTTGATGGAGTTTTGGATGGTGGAGCCGGAGGTGGCCTTTGCGCAATTGCCCGATATGATGGATCTGGCTGAACAGTTCCTGTCTCATATTGTGGCGGCGGTGCTGAAGAGTCGTCGCGCCGAGCTGCTCCTGCTTGATCGGGATCCGGCGAAGCTGGAGCGTGTGACGGCGCCGTTTCCGCGCATCACCTACGAAGAGGCCATCGACATTCTGCAGCGGAAGGGAAATCCCGCGAAGCCTGGTGACGATTTTGGCGCCGATGATGAGACGATTCTGTCCAAAGAATTCGATCGACCGGTCATCGTGCACCGGTATCCTGCGGCGCTGAAAGCATTTTATATGGAGACGGATCCGGAGCGGCCTGATCTGGCCCTCTGTATGGATGTGCTGGCGCCGGAAGGCTATGGAGAAATCATCGGCGGCGGCCAACGCATCCATTCTCACGAAAAACTTTTGGGACGCATTCGGGAGCACCATCTACCGGTCGAGGCGTTTCAATGGTATCTCGATCTTCGCCGGTTCGGCTCGGTTCCGCATGCGGGGTTTGGAATGGGCATTGAGCGCGCCGTGGCCTGGATTTGTGGCCTCGATCACGTGCGGGAAACGATTCCCTTTCCCCGGATGTTATATCGACTGTATCCCTAGCAACGAGTCCCTCCCTTTCTGCCTGCCTTTCGGCGAGCGTGATGACCGAAATGCAGGTATTTCATCCATCTGATTTTTTGCTGGTCCCCACTTTTTCGTGACAGAAAATTGTGCGAGAACAATTGTCTGGTGGGTGAGTTTCCCACAGACTTGTTCACAAGTGTGGATAACTTTCCCGTAAATTCCAGCCAGATTAGACATGTGTCTAAACTGAACAATATTCTTGATAAATAGGGGTTAATTCTGTTGACAGCCATTTGGTTGGGTGTATACTCCACCCAATGAGTGGGGTGAAGTGGGTGGAAATGGAAATAGATTCTGCTCGCGATTCCCATGAGCCGGTTTTAGTCGAAGAGATCTTGTTCTGGCTGCAGTGTAAACCAGGTGGTGTTTACGTGGACTGCACTCTCGGATATGCAGGGCTCGCTGCTCGCCTTCTCGATCGCACCGCTCCAGATGGCATCCTTGTGGGGATTGATCGCGATGCCGCGGCACTCGCGGAGTCACGCATGCGTCTGCGAGAGGTTGCGCATCGGGTGCATTTCCGGCATGGAAATTTTTGCGATCTGAAAGCGTTGATCATCGGGAGCGGGGTGTCGCGCGTGGATGGCGTGATTTTCGATCTGGGTGTGTCCTCGCCTCAGCTCGATCGTGCGGAGCGCGGATTCAGTTTCCGGGAAGACGGCCCGCTGGATATGCGCATGGATCAGCGCGAAGGACGCACGGCTGCGGACCTGGTTCGCGATCTGCCCGAGACCGAGTTGGCCGATTTGATCTATCAGCTCGGTGAGGAGCGGTACTCGCGCCGAATTGCCCGCGCGATCGTGCAGGCCCGGATGCAGGGGGTGATCGCAACAACCTGGCAGTTGGCGGCAGTGGTGGAACGCGCGGTGCCGGCTTCGTATCGGCACGGACGGATTCATTGCGCCACGCGCACCTTTCAGGCGTTGCGGATTGCCGTGAATCGTGAGTTGGACGTGTTGGAGCCGGCGCTCCGGGATGCGGTGGATATTCTGGCGCCGGGCGGGCGTGTCTGTGCCGTCTCGTTTCATTCGCTCGAAGACAGGATCGTAAAGCATACGTTTCGGGCACTGGCGAACGGCCCCGAAGCGTCGGTGAAGGTGTTGACGAAAAAACCGGTCATCGCCTCGGAAAACGAGCGTAACCGAAACCCGCGGTCACGGAGCGCAAAGTTGCGAGTCGTGGAGCGGATCTCCAAGGAGTATGTGAAATGAAAGCCGTCGCGTTTGCCGCGGTCACGTCGCTGGTGTTGCTCTTTGTGTGGGAGCGGGTGGACATCGTTCGCATCGGCTACCACATCGAACGGCTGAAGGCGCAGAAGGTCCTTCTCGAGCGGGAGCGCGATGAATTGCGGGTGAAGCTCTCCGGCCTCACGGCACCTGAGCGGATTGCGCGTCTGGCCAGCGACAAGTTGGGGATGATGCAGCCGGAGAAGGGCCAGGTCGTCGTCATCAACATCGAGCCGGAAGCGCCGGCCAATCCGGTCGTGGCGGAGGGTGAGGTGCGGATCGCCAAAAACATCGTCACGCGGAGAGCCCGATAGTGGCTTCGACCTCTTTTCGCAGTCGTCGTATCGTGGTGGCCTGTGGGCTGGTGGTCGCGTTCGTGCTGGTCATTGTCCGTCTGGTGAATCTCCAGGTAATGCAGTCGGCGGAGCTGACCGTGAAGGCCGATCGGCAGCATCAGAAAAATGTCACGCTGGAAGGCGCGCGCGGGACGATCTACGATCGAAACAGCAAGGTGTTGGCGATGAATATGGATGTGCCGTCGGTATTCGGTGTTCCGGCTTCCCTCGGGAACCCGGGCGTGACGGCGCGCAATCTCTCGCCGATCTTGCACGTGAAGGCGACGGAACTCGAAAAGAAGTTGAAGCAGGAAAAGCATTTCGTGTGGTTGGCGCGAAAGCTTGAGCCGGAGCAGGGGCGGCGGCTTGAACGACTTGCTCTCGATGGAGTCGGGGTTGTGATGGAGGGGCGCCGTTTCTATCCCAAGGGGCCGCTGTTGTCGCACGTGCTGGGCTTTGCCGGTATGGACGATCGCGGATTGGAAGGGGTGGAGCTGCGGTACGAGCAATATCTGCGTGGTGAAAAGCGGGCGGTGGTGTTGCAGCGTGATGCATTGGGGCGCGCCGTATTCCCGAAGGGACTCAATGAGGAGGGTGCGGCAGCCGGACACAGTCTGACCCTCACCGTCGACGAAGTGATTCAGTACATTGCTGAGAAAGAGCTGGATGAGGCTGTGAGTCGATCGAATGCCAAGTCAGGCACGATCATTGTCATGGACCCGAAAACCGGGGCCGTGTTGGCCATGGCGGTCAGTCCGCGATTCGACCCCAACACGGTCGGTGCGCTGGCTCCGGACCGATGGCGTAACCGCGCCCTGACGGATACGTATGAGCCTGGGTCTACCATGAAGGCGGTGATCGCGGCAGCGGCGCTGGAAGAGAAGGTGATGACGCCCGGAAGTATGATTTACGGAGAGAACGGGCAATTCTCGATCGCAAACACCGTGATTCACGATCATGAAAAGTCGGGGTGGATCACGTTTGCGCAGATGATTCAGAAGTCGAGCAATATCGGCGCGGCGAAGGTCGGCATGGCTCTGGGGGAATGGCGGGTGTTCGATTATCTCAAGGAGTTCGGGTTCGGCGACAAAACCGGCATTGATTTGCCCGGTGAAACCGTGGGGTTGCTGCGGGGACCACGCCAGTGGGGCAAGCGTTCCCTGGCTTCGATTTCGATGGGGCAAGAGGTCGGCGTGACGCCGCTGCAGATGGTCACCGCCGTTTCAGCCATTGCGAACGGGGGCGTGTTGATGAAGCCCTTCGTGGTCTCCGAGATCCGTAACGCCAAGGGGCAATTGGTGGCGCAAACCATGCCGCAAGCGAAGCGGCGGGTCATCTCCTCCGATACGGCGAGGACATTGACGACGCTGCTTGAGGGCGTGGTGACGAACGGCACCGGAGGGAAAGCGGCGATCCCGGGCTTCCGGGTGGCCGGCAAGACCGGTACGGCTCAAAAGGTCGATCCCCGCACCGGCGCCTACTCCTCCACGCTACTGGTCGGGTCGTTTCTCGGGTATGTGCCGGCGGAAGATCCGCGGCTGGCGATGATCGTCGTGATCGACGAGCCGCGCGGCGAAGGCTGGGGCGGCGTCGTAGCTGCGCCGGTTTTCCGTCGGGTGGGTGAGCAGGTACTCAACTATCTGGGCGTGGCAGTGGATGAGCCGGTGAAGTTGGCCATGGCCGGCCTTGAATCCTGATATGACACTCGATGAATTGATCGGTCCGCTGCATGGGCGCCTCGGTGTGCTGGAACGGAACGGAGACCAGCGCGTGACCATTGCCGACCTGACTGACGATTCGCGCAAGGTGGGGCCCGGGTCCCTCTTCGTGGCTGTGCAGGGAGAGCGCGTCGATGGCCATCAGTTTATCGACCGTGTGGTTGCTGCGGGGGCGGCGGCCGTCGTGGTGCAGCGAAGCGGCGACGTCGGGGCGATTCCCTGCGTCCGTGTGCAGGACTCGCGCGCCGCGCTCGGGATTCTCGGCAGCCGATTCTATGGCGATCCGTCATCCTCGTTGCGGATGGTCGGTGTCACGGGCACCAATGGGAAGACCACGACGACCTATGTGGTCAAAACCATGCTGGAAGCCGCTCGACGCCAGGTCGGGCTCATCGGGACGGTCGCCTATCTCGTCGGGAAAGAATCGATTCCCGCATCGCATACGACGCCCGGCGCGTTGGAGTTGCAGAAATTATTTGCACGAATGCGCGAGGCGAGGTTGGATACGGTGGTGATGGAGGTGTCGTCTCATGCCCTCGCCCTGGATCGGACCGCTGGTTCCGAATTCGATGTCGCCGTGTTTACGAATCTCACGCAGGACCACCTCGACTTTCATCTCGACATGGAGCGGTATTTCCAGGCGAAGCTGAAACTCTTCGCCGAGTTAGGAAGGGCGGGCGCGGTGAAGCAGCGGAAGCGGGCGATCATCAATGCGGATGATCCCTGGGGCGCGCGAATTCGATCGGCCTGTACCGTTCCGGTTTGGACCTACGGCCTGCACCAGCAGGCCGATATTTACGCCGACGGCGTGAGGCTCTCGCCGGCCGGCACCAGTTTTACGTTGCGCAGTCCCTCCGGGACCTGCCCGATCAAGAGCCGTCTGGTCGGAGAGCATAATGTGTCGAACCTTCTCGCTGCCATCGGGGTGGTGTTGCATGAAGGGCTGACGCTCGATCAAGTCCGATCTGCCGTCGAGACGGTCACGAACGTGCCGGGGCGGTTCGAACTGGTCGAAGCCGGTCAAGACTTTTCCGTTGTGGTGGACTATGCGCATACCGAAGACGCGCTGGTTCGGTTGTTGACCGCAGCGCAGGCGCTTCGCACGGGGCGCATCATCACTGTCTTCGGGTGTGGCGGGGACCGTGACCGGACCAAACGCCCCAAAATGGGACGTGCAGCCGTGAAGTATAGTGATGTGGTGATTCTGACATCGGATAACCCGCGTACCGAAGATCCTGCTGCGATCCTGCGCGAGGTTGAAGTCGGGGTCAAGGAGGCGCTGGCGGAGCGGGGTCATGTTCGGTATCGCATGGTTGCAGGCCGTCGGGAGGCCATCGAGGCCGCCATTCGTGAGGCGAAGCCGGGGGATATGGTGTTGATCGCGGGGAAGGGGCACGAAGATTACCAGATCGTGGGCACCACGAAACATCACTTCGACGATCGGGAAGTCGCGCGCGACACGATCGGCGCACTCCGATCCGGAGCCTGAGCGAGGGAACGCATGCGGGAGCATGGGAATCGCGGTGTGATGGCGCTGTTTACAGTCGAGGAAATATGTGAGGTCTTGAGTGTCAGACCGCCGGCCGGCGTCACTCCTCAGGACTTGAAACAACGAATCCGTCGCGTAGTGACCGATTCGCGATCGGTGCGCAAAGGTGACCTCTTCATCGCTTTCCAGGGCGAGCGGTTTGATGCGCATACCTTCGTGCCGAAGGCGCTGGCCCAGGGGGCGGTCTGCGCCATCGTGCAGGAGGACTACCGTTTGCCGCCGGCGCCGAAACGCACCGGCGTGCCCGTGCTGCTCGGGGTGAGAGATACGCTTGAGGCCTATCAACGGCTGGCCACGCATTATCGCAACCGGTTTCCCATTCCGGTGATCGCCATCACGGGGAGCAACGGCAAGACGACGACGAAGGAAATGGTCGCCCAGGTGGTGGCACAGCGCTGGAAAACGCTCAAGACCGAGGGCAATCTCAATAATCGAATCGGAGTTCCGCAGACCCTGTTTCAATTGGCGCCTCGCCATCAGGCCGCCGTCATTGAAATGGGGGTGGATCAGCAGGGGCAGACCACCCGGCTGTGCGAAATCGCGAGACCGACGATCGGTGTGATTACCAACATCGGCCCGGACCATTTGGAGTTTTTCGGCAGTATGGAAGGGTCCGCGCAGGCCAAAGCCGAGTTGCTCGACCATTTGCCTCAGGAGGGGGCGGTGGTGTTGAACGCCGACGATGAATATTTTGACTATCTCGCGGCCAGGGCGCAGTGCCGCGTTGTGGCGTTCGGGGTATCTCCCAAAGCCGCCATCCGCGCGGCCAATATCCGGGTCGATGAAAAAGGCGGAACGCTGTTCGGCCTGGTCGTGCCGGGAAAAAGTCGTCAGACGGAAATTCGCATCCGGACGCAGGGGCAACACAATGTGAGCAATGCCCTCGCGGCGGCTGCGGTCGGGTATGTGTTGGGGTTATCGGGGACGGCCATCGCCGAGGGGCTGGCGAAGTTTCGTCCGGCCGCGATGAGATCGCAGATCAGCCTCTCCCACGGGGTGCAGGTGATCAACGATTGCTACAACGCGAATCCGGCCTCGATGAAAGCGGCCGTTCAACTGCTGGCGGAACTCGGCCGGGGAAAACGATCGATCGCGGCCCTGGGCGACATGCTGGAGCTGGGCACGGACAGCAAGCGGATGCACCGGGAAGTAGGGGCCTTTCTGGCTGCACAAGGGATCGGACATCTGCTTGCCTGCGGTGTATTGGGACGAGAGTTGGCCGAAGGCGCCAGGCAGGCCGGGATGGCGTCCGACCGCATCACGGAATTGCCCGATGCGCCGGCGGCCGCTGCTGCCCTGGCGCGGATGGTCCGGCAAGGCGACGTGGTGCTGGTCAAGGCCTCGCGGGGTATGCGCATGGAGCAGGTCGTGGAAGCCGTGACGGGGATGCGACGAGTCGCACGAAAGGCCTGCTAGTCGGCAGGCACATACAGAGGAACTTTAGGGCCCGCTGGTCCATGGCGGGCAAAGATGCCGTAGGATGTTATACAACTGGCTATACCCCCTTCACACACAGTTTTCATTCCTGAACGTTTTTCGGTACCAGAGCTTCCGGATTATCTATGCGGCGGTCACGGCGTTTTTGATCGCCTTTGTGATGGCCCCCTGGGTCATCCGGAAACTGCAGGAAATTAAGCTCGGTCAGCAAATTCGCGACGATGGGCCGAAGCGGCATTTGGCCAAGAGCGGCACGCCGACCATGGGCGGGATACTCATTATTTTCGCGGTGGTGTTGTCCACGTTGCTGTGGGCCGACATGACCAACCGGTACGTGTGGCTGGTCGTGGTGGCGACGGTGGGTTTCGGTGCGATCGGGTTCGCGGATGACTATCTCAAGTTCATCAAGCGCCAATCGAAAGGTCTTTCGGCGGCACAAAAATTCACCTGCCAGATTCTGGTCGCGCTGACCATCGGCGTCTTTCTTTACACGTTGCCCAGCTATACGACGAAACTCAGTGTGCCGTTCTTCAAATTTTTCACGCCTGACCTCGGCTGGTTCTACATCGTGTTCGTCATTCTTGTCATTGTCGGCAGCTCCAACGCCGTCAATTTGACGGACGGACTCGACGGGCTGGCAATCGGTCCGGTCATGATCGCCTCGCTGGCGTATACGATCGTGGCCTATGTGACCGGGAACCGTGTGATGGCCGAATATTTGCTTATCCCCTATATAGAAGGCGCAGGAGAAATCGCCATCTTTACCGGAGCCATCCTGGGATCGAGTCTGGGCTTTTTGTGGTTCAACACCTATCCGGCCTCCGTCTTCATGGGCGATGTGGGATCGCTCCCCTTGGGAGCAGCGCTCGGCACCGTCGCGGTGATCAGCAAGCACGAACTGCTGTTGCTCCTGGTCGGCGGCGTCTTTGTCATCGAAGCGTTGTCGGTCATCCTGCAAGTGGGGTCCTATAAGCTCCGGGGGAAACGTATCTTCAATATGGCGCCCATTCACCATCACTTTGAAATGAAGGGGTGGGACGAGCCGAAGGTCGTGGTGCGTCTGTGGATCATTGCCATTTTGCTGGCGTTGCTCAGCTTGAGCACGCTCAAATTACGGTAGGCGAACAGCAGTGAACGTGAAAGATCTCCAAGTCACGGTTGTCGGACTAGCCCGAAGCGGAGTGGGCGCGGCACGCCTGTTGAACCATCTGGGAGCCCGGGTCACCCTGGCCGACCGGAAGGAGGCGCAGGAACTGACCGCCATCCTGTCGCAGGTGGACCGGTCGAGCATCGCCGTGAAGGTGGGGGCGCAGTACGAGTCCGCGCTTGAAGGGGCCGATCTTGTCGTGATCAGCCCGGGTGTGCCGACTCATCTCGATGCGCTCAATCGTGTGCGGGCTCGCGGGGTCCGGGTCATCGGGGAACTGGAGCTGGCCTCCCGCTTTCTGACGGCGCCGGTGGTGGCCGTGACCGGGACCAACGGGAAGAGCACGACGGTGACGCTGATCGGCAAGTTTCTACAGGAGAGCGGGAAACGCGCCTTCGTCGGGGGCAATCTCGGGATAGCGGCCAGCGAGGCGGGATTGGCCTCTGTTCAGGCAAAGGCGGGGAGCGCCGCTCCCTATGAGTATGTCGTGCTGGAAGTCTCCAGTTTCCAGCTCGAGACGACCGAGCAGTTCCACCCCTGGATCGCTGCGATTTTGAACGTGACCTTGGACCACATGGATCGTTACGCCTCGGTGGAGGACTATGTGGCGGCGAAGGCGACTATCTTCGCCAACCAAACGGCCGGCGACTATTCCCTGTTCAATCTCGATGATGCGCGCGTGGCCGCGCTTCGCGGGCGCACCAAGGGCACCGTCCTGGGCTTCAGCCGCAGCGGCGCCACGGTGTCGGGGGTGGCGGGGGCTACGGTGCTTGACGGCGACCTGATCGTGACGACGGTTCGCGGGCGGCGGGAGGAAATCTGTCGCCGGAGCGACATGCGGCTGATCGGGCTGCATAACGTCGAAAATGTGATGGCGGCGGTGACGTATGGTCTGCTCTGTGGCTGTTCAATCGAGGCCGTTCGCGCCGTGCTGCGATCTTTCCCAGGGCTGGAACATGCCCTGGAGGTGGTGCGCGAGCGTCGCGGCGTTCGCTTCGTGAACGACTCCAAAGGCACCAACGTGGATGCGGTGCTGAAGGCGTTGGAAGGAATCGACCAGCCCATCTGGCTGATCGCCGGTGGCCGCGACAAGGGCGGCGACTTTTCCCGCCTCGAAAGGGCGATACGGGAACGGGTGAAAGGGCTGATTCTGATCGGGGAGGCCGCCGGCCGCATTCAGGCGGCGATGGGTGATTTTGACCGGTGTCGTCCTGCAGCGACCCTCCGCGACGCCGTGGAGCTTGCTGCTCGCGAGGCGCAGCCCGGCGAGGTGGTCTTACTCTCGCCGGCCTGCGCCAGTTTCGACATGTTTGCGGATTATCAAGACCGGGGACGGCAGTTTAAGGCCCTGGTGCAAGGGCTGCCGGCGTAACGCGGAAGCCGTGTGGGAGGAACGACAGCTGATCGATGGCACAGCATGCGCTCGGAACACTGATGTTGCCCTGGTCGACCTCGACCCAGCGGGCGACCAAACGCGTGCCGGTCGATCCGGCCCTGCTGGCCGTGACGCTCACTCTTGCCCTGGTGGGAGTGGTCATGGTGTTCAGTGCCAGCGCGGTGGTTGCGGGGAATCGGTTTCACGACCCCTGGTACTTCCTGAAGCGTCAGTTGGCCTGGTTGGGCGCCGGCCTTCTGGTGATGCATCTCATTTCGAAGATCGACTACACCATTTGGAAGAAGTTGGCGATTCCGCTGCTGTTCGGGACGACGGTGTTGCTGGTGTTGGTGCTCGTTCCGTCGCTCGGCAGTGTGGCCAAGGGGGCGCGCCGGTGGCTGCATCTCGGTCCGATCAACATTCAACCGGCCGAGTTGACCAAGTATGTGGCGGTCATTTACATCGCCGCCTACCTGACCAAGAAGCAGGATCAGATCACCAATTTTGCTCGAGGCCTCTTACCGCCGCTGATCGTGCTGGGGTTGCTGAGCGGCTTGGTTTTGCTGGAGCCCGATCTGGGAACGGTCGTGGTGATGGGCCTGGTGGTCGTGACGGTGTTGTTTCTGGCAGGGGCACGCATCAAACATCTTGGCCTCCTGGCGCTCGGTGCGCTGCCGGCGGTGGCGGCTTTGATTCTGGGGTCCAGTTACCGACGGCAGCGTCTGATGGAGTTTCTTCGTGCGGCCAAGGATCCGACCGGGTCCGGATATCAAATCCATCAATCCTTTCTGGCGTTCGGCAGCGGCGGCCCGTTCGGTGTGGGGCTGGGCGAAGGGAAACAGAAGTTGTTTTTTCTGCCGGAGGCGCATACCGACTTTGTGCTCGCCCTGGTCGGCGAAGAATTGGGGTTGATGGGGACCGTGACCATCGTGCTGCTGTTTGGGCTGTTCGTCGTCAAGGGCTTTCAGATTGCGGGGCGGGCGCGCAATCCGTTCGGTCGGCACCTGGCCATGGGCATCACGCTCCTCGTCGGCATGCAGGCTTTGGTCAATGCCGGAGTGGTCACCGGACTGCTGCCGACCAAAGGGTTGACCCTGCCCTTTGTCAGCTATGGCGGCTCCTCGTTGATGGCCAATTTGTTCGGCGTCGGAATTCTGTTGAGCATTTCGCGCGACCGTCAGGGCGGGCAGGACAGCAGTGGGCCGCGGGTGGCGCGCAAGCGCGGGGTGGTGACGGAATGAACGTGGTGATTGCGGCAGGCGGAACAGGGGGCCATCTTTATCCAGCCATTGCCGTCGCGCGCGAGTTTTTGAAGCGCGATCCATCCACCAGGATTCTGTTTGTCGGCACCACGCGTGGAATCGAACGCAAAGTGCTGGCCCACGAAGGCTTTCCCTTGCAGTGCATCGATGCCAATCCTTTGATGGGCAAGAGTCTGCTTGAGATCCTGAAGGCCCTGATCACCTTGCCGAAGAGTCTGTGGCAGTCGATGGGCATACTCAAGAAGCAGAGTGCCGATCTCGTGTTCGGCGTGGGCGGGTACACCAGTCCGGCGATGCTCCTGGCGGCGTTTCTACGACGGATCCCCGGCGTGATCCTCGAGCCGAACGCCTACCCTGGCATGGCGAACAAGGCGGTTGCGCCGTTCGTGCAGCGGGTGTTCCTCGCTTTCGAATCGACGGTGACATTTTTCGATCGATGCAAAAGCAGCGTCGTAGGCACACCGGTCCGACAGGCGTTTCTAGACTCTGCCGCTCCGGCAGCGAGCCGGGCCGAGGAACGCAGCACTCAACACCTGTTGGTCTTCGGCGGCAGTCAGGGCGCGAAGGCCATCAACTCGGCGGTGATCGAGGCCTTGCCGTTGCTGCGCTCCATGAAGGGCCTGCTCACCATCACCCATCAAACCGGTGAGGCGGATTACGCCAGAGTCGTGGCTGCGTATGAACAGGCTGGAATGCCCGCGCAGGTCGTGCCCTTTCTCTACGATATGCCCACGGTGCTGCGAAACGCCGATCTCGTGGTGGCGAGGGCCGGTGCCATGACGATTGCCGAATTAACGGTCTGTGGGAAGGCGGCGATTCTGATTCCGCTGCCGACGGCGATCTACAACCATCAACTGCGGAATGCCGAGGTGATGGCGAAGGCGGGCGGCGCTGTACTCCTGCCGCAAGCGGAATTGACCGGGGCCGGACTGGCGCAAACCGTCATGCAGATTTTGACGGAGCCGCATCGGCTTCAGAGCATGAGTGAACAGAGTTGGAAAATGCGGCGCAGTGATGCCGCAGAAACCATCGTTCGTGAGTGTTATGACGTCATAAGGAGGCGCCATGAGACCAGCGGGAGCGCTCGCGCCCTATGAACAACGCGATCGGGAGACACAGCACCATGACCGGAACGGTGCACACAGACCATTTCGTGCGCAAGGAATAAGGCGGACGGCGATGTTTAGAAAGACACAACATATTCATCTGGTGGGCATCGGCGGATCCGGGATGAGCGGGATCGCCGAGGTGTTATTGACGCTCGGGTATAAGGTCAGCGGCTCGGACCTCAGCCAGTCGGAAACGACGCGCCGGCTTGAGGAACTAGGGGGGCGCATCGCGATCGGTCACCATGAGTCCAATATCGGCGAGGCGCAGGTGGTGGTGATCTCCTCCGCAGTGGCCGCCACGAATCCCGAAGTGGTCGCGGCGAAAGCGCGGCAGATTCCGGTCATCCCGCGTGCGGAGATGTTGGCGGAGTTGATGCGGCTCAAGTTCGGTGTGGCGATCGCCGGCGCCCACGGAAAGACGACGACGACCTCGATGGTGGCCAATGTCCTCGCGCAAGGCGGATTGGACCCCACCATGGTGATCGGCGGCAAGGTGAATGCGCTCGGGAGTCATGCCCGGCTTGGGCGCGGTGATCTACTCATTGCGGAAGCGGATGAGAGCGATGGGTCGTTTCTGCGCCTTGCGCCGACCATCGCCGCCGTCACCAATATCGACCGTGAACACCTGGACCACTACGGCAGCATGGAGAAGTTGAACGACAGTTTTCTGGAATTCGTCAACAAGGTGCCGTTCTACGGCCTGGCCGTGTTGTGCTCCGACGATGAACGGTTACGAAATCTACTGCCGCGCGTGGTGAAGCGCTATCAGACCTACGGCCTGCACGAGCACCCCGGCCATATTCCCGACTTTCGCGCCACCGACATCAGCTTGCGGCAATGGGGCTCCGAGTTCCGGGTGTTCTTCCGTGGGCGTAACCTCGGTCCGTTCCGCTTGTCCATTCCCGGTATTCACAATGTGTCGAATTCACTGGTGGCGATTGCCATCGGCATGGAGTTGGATATTCCGGTCGACCTCATCCGGAAGGGCCTCGCGGCGTTCAGTGGGGTGGAGCGGCGCTTCCATCTGCGTGGGGAGAAGGCCGGCATTATGGTGGTGGACGACTATGGGCATCATCCGACCGAGGTGCGGGCCACGATTGCGGCCGCGAAGCAGGGATGGGATCGACGCGTAGTCGTGCTGTTCCAGCCGCATCGCTACAGCCGTTCTCGCGATTTGATGCAGGAATTCGCCCATGCGTTCGATCAGGCGGATGCGCTTTTCATGACGGAAATTTATGCGGCCGGTGAACAGCCGATCCCAGGCGTGTCCGGCGCGAAGCTGGTGGAGGCGGTGCAGGCGGCCGGGCATCCTTCGGCCACCTTCGTCGAGCGCAAGGACACCATGGCGGAGCAGGTGCTGCCGACCCTGAAATCCGGGGATCTCGTGATTACCCTCGGCGCAGGAGATATCTGGAAAACGGGATTGGCGATCCTTGAGCGATTGCCGGCTTAGGGGGCGACGAGGCGAACAATAGTGTCACGTGCGGCGGGCAAAGATCATGCGGCAAGAACCAGGAAAGACTGGGCCCGTATTCTTGCGGGGGTCCGTGGAACGGTTACGTATGAGGCCTCGCTGCAGGCCTATACTTCATTCCACATCGGTGGACCGGCCGAAGTCCTGGTGGAGCCGGCCGATGTGGAGGACCTTTGCCGGGTGGTGGCACAGGCTCGTGGGGAACACGTTCCGGTCTTTGTGGTGGGCGGGACCAATGTGCTCGTTCGTGACGGGGGCATCCGCGGAATCGTGGTTAGCCTGCGGCAATTCAAAGCCATCCGCCAGGAACCGGACCACGTGCTCTATGCCGAAGGGGGCGTGGGCATGCCGACGTTGATCGGATATGCCATTCGCCGGTCACTCGCCGGCCTGGAATGGGGCGCCGGGATTCCCGGGACCGTGGCGGGGTGTGTCGTGATGAATGCAGGCACGCGCTTGGGCGAGATGAAGGATTCCGTCAAAGCCGTCCGGATGGTGGATCCTCGCGGCCGGGTGGTGGATATTCCCGCCGCGGATATTCCGTTCAGTTATCGACGGGCGCATCTGCCGCGCGGCATCGTGGCGGGAGTCTGGGTGCAGTTGCGGCCCGGTGATCACGACCGGATTGAAAAGACAGTGAAGGACTATCTGCAATATCGCAAGCAGACCCAGCCGCTCACCTTGCCGAGCGCCGGATGCGTGTTCAAAAACCCTCCGCAGGACTCCGCCGGTCGCCTAGTGGAGGCGGTGGGCCTGAAGGGCGCTCGCATCGGAGACGCGCAGGTCTCGGAGAAGCACGCGAATTTCATGGTGAACCTGGGTCATGCACGCGCGGCCGATGTGCTGGCCTTGATCAAGAAAGTTCGCGCGGCCGTGAAAAAGGTGTCGGGCGTGAAGCTGGAATTGGAACTGAAGGTGGTCGGTGAAGCCTGACGCGGATCGATGAAGGGAGTGGATGTGACGGAACGGAAGCCGCTGACGCGTTCAAAAATCGGAGTCCTGATGGGCGGGCAATCGTCTGAGCGGGAAGTGTCGCTGAAGACCGGCGAGGCGGTCTATCGCTCGCTGGTGCGAAGCGGCTACGACGCGGTGGCCATCGATGTCGGGCCGGATCTGTCCAAGACGTTGCGGGAGCAGGCGGTTGAGATCGGGTTTCTGGCGCTGCACGGACCGGGAGGCGAGGACGGAGCGATCCAGGGATTTTTGGAGACCCTGGGCATTCCCTATACGGGATCCGGTGTCCGGGCCAGTGCCATCGGGATGCATAAGGTGGTGACCAAGACAGAATTGGCCGCTCAGGGCATTCCGGTCCCGCGCGGGACGGTGGTGCTTCGCGGCACGGCTCCTAGTCTGAATCGAGTGCTGAGCACCTGTAAGTTGAAGTTGCCGGTGGTCGTCAAGCCGGCGAGCCAGGGGTCCACGATCGGAGTGACTATTGTCCGGAAGCCGTCGCAGTGGAAGGAAGCTCTTCGTACGGCCCACCGGTACGACGAAGAAGCGATGGTCGAGGCGTTTATCCCGGGACATGAAGTCACGGTGTCGCTGTTGGGCGGCCCCGACGGGATGGTGACCGGGTTGCCGGCCGTGGAGATCGTGGCGCCGGATGGATTTTATGACTTCTCGGCCAAGTATGAGAAAGGTCGAACCCAGTACCTGTGCCCGGCGCCGCTCTCGGCCGCAGTCACTCGGCAGATCAAGCAATTGGCGATCCGGACCTATCAGGCCTTGGGATGCAGCGGGGCAGCCCGGGTCGATTTCCGTATCACGCCCAAGGGCAAGCCGTTTGTGCTTGAGATCAACACGGTGCCGGGGATGACGGAGACGAGCCTGCTGCCCATGGCGGCGGGAAAGGCCGGATTGTCGTACGACGCATTGACGGAGCGGATTCTCCAGTCCGCGCTCGGGCGGGCCGGAGTCGGATCATTTCGAGCCGTGAGGTAGCGATGTCGCTGCGGTGGCGCAAGGTACGACCGGTCAAAGTGAACCCGCGGGCGAATGCCCGGTCGGAATCCGCGCCGGGTCGCCATCGGACCGGTGAGACGGGCGGGTATTGGTCCAGGCTGGGGCGGGGCCTGCTGATTACCTTGCGGGTGGTCGCTACGGTGACCGTGCTGGTCGGCGGTTGTTCGGGGCTGTTTGTCCTGGCGCGGGAAGTGGGGCCTCTGACGCGGGAATGGTTTCTGGTGCGCTCCGTGTCTGTGAGCGGGCTTCACCACGTGACGAGGAAAGAAGTGATCGGGAGATTGGCGTTGAAGCCTGATACCGCGCTCTACTCCATTAACCCGTCCTGGTTGGCCGACCGGATCAAGACCCATCCCTGGATCAAGGATGCGACGGTGGTGCTGAAGCCCTTGCATGAAATTCATATCGACATCGTCGAGCGTGAGCCGGCGGTGGTGGTACGCACGTTGGCGGAGAACCTCCTGGCCGATTCGGACGGGTTCTTGCTGGCGCATCTCGGGTCGGCGGATGATCCGACCCTGCCGATGTTGTCCGGTGTCGACGGCAAGCGGCTGGTGCAGGGGAAGCCTGACGATCGTCGCCCCGTGCAAGTCGGTGCGGCCCTGGCCCGCATGGTCGGACAGACGACAGGAGGAAGGCCGGATATCAATGTGGGGAATCTCAACAATTTGGTGGTCGAGGTCCAGGGCGTGACGTTTCAATTCAGCGAGTCGTCGATGAACCAACAATGGTACCGGTTTCTCAAAATGCGGCCCGCACTGCGTGATGTGGCCTTTGACGGCGAGGGCGCCAGGGCGAATGAAATCGATCTTCGCTTTGCCGACCGCGTCATTGTTCGGGGAAGGGGGTGAGCCGAGTGTCTAAGCGGGATCATATCCTGGTCGGACTCGACATCGGGACCACCAAGATCTGTGCGATTGTCGCCGAAGTGCCGGAGGAAGGCCCGCTGAATATCATCGGCGTCGGCTCCTGCCCCTCGCGCGGACTTCGCAAGGGTGTGGTGGTCAATATCGAGAGTACCGTGGAGTCGATCAAGAAGGCGGTTGAGGAAGCGGAGCTCATGGCGGCCGTGCAGATCAATTCGGTCTATACGGGCATCGCGGGGAGCCATATTTCTGGGGAAAACCTCAAGGGCGTCGTGGCCCTCAAGAAACAGGAAGTCACGCGCGACGACATCAGCCGTGCAGTGGAAAGTGCGCGAACCCTCGCCGTGATTCCTCACGAGCGACGCATCCTGCACGTGTTACCGCGCGAATTCATGGTCGACGATCAGGAAGGCGTGCGGGAGCCGCTGGGCATGTCCGGTAACCGGCTTGAGGTCAACGTTCATGTCATCACCGGCGCGGTGACGTCGGCGCAGAACATCATCAAGAGTGTGAACCGGGCCGGGCTCGACGTCGTGGACATCATCCTGCAACCCCTCGCATCGAGCGAGGCGGTGCTGAGCGCCGAAGAGCGGGAATTGGGAGTCGCCATGGTGGACCTGGGCGGCGGCACGACCGACCTGGCGATCTTCCTCGACGGCAGCATCCGCCACACGGCGGTGCTTCCGATCGGCGGACAGAATCTGACGAAGGACCTCGCGATCGGTCTGCTGACCTCGCAAACCGACGCGGAAAAAATCAAAGTGCAGCATGGCATTGCCCGCACCGAGCTGGTGCATGGGCATCAAATGGTGGAAGTGCCGTCCGTGGGCGATCGGCCCCCGCGGCAATTTACGCGCCGTGATATCGCGGAGATTCTCGAACCGCGCGTCGAGGAAATGTTCGATCTGGTCAAGCGGGAAATCGTGCGCGCCGGCTATGAAGGTATGCTCGGTGCCGGCGTGGTGATCACGGGCGGAACCTCATTATTGGAAGGGATGCCGGATGCTGCCGAGCGAGGCCTGAATCTGCCTGCTCGTCGCGGCATGCCGACGGGCATCGGTGGGCTGCGCGATATCGTCAGCAACCCGATGCACGCGACCGGTGTCGGGCTGTTGTTGCATGCACGTCAACATGCCGACAACTTGGAGGCTGCCGGCATCCGTCACGGCAAAGGGTTGGGGAAAGTGTTCGATCGCATGCGATCGTGGATGTTCGAGTTTTTCTAACTTTTGCGGACGGCTTAAGACCACGTCCGCACCATCGTCAAGGGAGGTGCCACGATGTTTTCATTTCAAGAGGAGCCGCAATCGCCCGTTCGCATCAAAGTGATCGGTGTCGGAGGAGCGGGGTGCAACGCCGTCAATACGATGATCACCGGCGGATTGTGCCGGGTCGATTTCGTGGCCGCGAATACGGATGTGCAGGCGCTTGAGCGGTCGCAGGCGTCGTATAAGATTCAGATCGGTCCGGAACGGACTCGCGGCCTCGGCGCCGGCGCCAAGCCCGAAGTGGGACGCGACGCCGCGTTGGAAAGCAAAGACGAGATTCGCGAGAGTCTAGTCGGCGCCGACATGGTGTTCGTCACGGCCGGAATGGGCGGCGGCACCGGGACAGGCGCGGCTCCGATCGTGGCCAGTATTGCACGTGAACTGGGGATCCTGACCGTCGCGGTCGTGACCAAGCCATTCCAGTATGAAGGACACCGACGGATGAGCCACGCCGAGGAAGGCATTCGCGATCTCGGAAGGCACGTCGATACGCTCCTGATTATCCCGAATCAACGATTGCTGGGCATCGTGGACAAGGCCACCCCGTTGCTGGATGCGTTCAAGGTGGCGGACGACGTATTGCGCCAGGCCATTCAAGGTATCGCGGATGTGATTACGACCATCGGGCTCGTCAATGTGGACTTTGCCGACGTGCGGACCATCATGGCGCACACGGGTCGCGCGGTCATGGGAATGGGCATCGGGCGCGGTGCCAACCGGGCGCAGGAAGCGGCGCAGAAGGCGATTTGCAGCCCGTTGCTGGAAGAGGGCAGCGTCGAAGGCGCCCGCGGTGTCCTGCTGAATATCACAGGCGGTCCGAACATGTCGTTGCACGAAGTGGAAGAGGCGGCGTCGATCGTTCAGCATGCGGCGGATGCCGAAGCGAACATCATCGTCGGACAGGTCATCAATCCCGAGATCGGTGATGATCTGATCGTGACCGTGATTGCGACCGGATTCGAGCGTGAAGAACAACCGGCCGCGCGACCGGCCGTCACGGCGGAACGTCCCGCGACGCGGACTCCCAATGGACGCCCGGCGCAACAGGTGCTGACCGGCGTGCATGCCACGGGATCGGATCGGCCCCATAAAGATTTGGATCGGCCGACCTTCCTTCGCCGCATGGGCGAGACGCGGGAAGCGGTGGAGCGGATCGCGGTGGTCGGCGACGATGAGTGGGATGTGCCGACTTTTCTGCGAAAGCAGGCCGACTGAGCACGAAGCGGTATCGGTAGCTGCGAGGCTTGGGACGAGGATGGTGTCAGAGGTCATCACTGCGTCGTCGTTTGCGACGCCTGCGGATGGGGTGGAACATTTTTTCGGCACCCGGTTGTCGTCCGTCTCGGTGACGCCGGGTCGTGCCGCCGCGCCAGTGGCCCTGCATCGCGAGCGAGGGGCGAGCGTGATTCTGTCCGTCAAACAGGTTCACGGGACGGATGCGTTGATCGTCGATCAGCCGGTCGAGCAGGGCGACACCTTCGAAGGTGGCTGGGACGCCTTAGTGACCGATCAGCCGGGTGTCATGGTGACCGTGCGGACCGCGGATTGTGTGCCTGTGCTTCTGTACGATCCAGAGCGACGGGTGGTTGCGGCGATCCATGCAGGCTGGCGGGGTGCGGTGGCCGGTATTGTGCCGAAGACGGTGGCCTTGATGGTGAGCCGGTTCGGGGCGACCGCCGATCGGCTGCAGATGGCGATCGGTCCTTCCGCCGGTCCCTGCTGTTACGAGGTGGATGAGCCGGTTCTGGCGCGACTGCGGGAGGTCTTTCCCGAGTGGCAATCTGTCGTGAAACCGGTGAGCAGCCAGAAGGCGCATCTGGATCTGCGGGCCTTTGTGCGCCGGCAAGCGCTGGTTGACGGACTGGCCCCAGAGCGGGTCGCAACGGTCGATGCCTGTACCATCTGTCAGCCCGAGCGGTTTTATAGTTATCGTCGCGACGGGGTGGTGAAAGCGACGATGGTCAGCGGGATTGCCCTCGTGCCCCACCGGTCGGTGTGAGCCCGGCCGGCCGCCGGCTCGAGGTTCGATGCCGTTCGAATGGCCTGCCACGAATGGCACGGGGTGACGGAGAACATGGAGCAGTCGGCAAGGCAGCAAGATGAATGCAGAGTTGGGGACGATTGCGGGTCGGGTTCGAGCGGTGCTCGACGAAATGCAGCGTGCGGCCGCCCGTGCGGGGCGCCTGCCGGAGTCTGTTCGTCTCATCGCCGCGTCCAAGACCGTATCCGTCGAACGGCTGCGTCAGGCGGTGGACGCCGGGGTTCGACACCTGGGAGAGAATCGCCTTCAGGAGGCCTTGCCGAAAATCGACACGTTGGAGCGCGAAGGGGTCGTCTGGCACTTTATCGGGACCCTCCAACGGCGAAAGGTGAGATCGGTCGTCGGGCGATTTGAGACGATTCATTCCGTGGATAGCCTCGCCCTGGCGGAAGAGATCGACCGGCAGGCGAAGACCGCGGGGCTGCGGCAACGTGTCCTGCTGGAAGTGAATCTTGCCGGAGAGGTCAGCAAGGGAGGATTTGAGCCAACGACACTGGTGGCGGCCCTGGAATCTCTGAACGGGTTCGAGCATCTGGATATTCGCGGCCTCATGGCCATTCCCCCACCCACTCCGACGGCGGAAGACGCGCGTCCCTACTTTCGACAACTCCGGACCCTCGCTCAGGCATTGACAGCGCGGGGGTACAGGAACATTAATATGCAGGAACTCTCGATGGGCATGTCGCACGACTATCCCGTTGCGATTGAGGAAGGGGCGACCTACGTGCGAGTCGGAACGGCGATTTTCGGAGCGCGAGGCGAGTAAATCGATGCTGACAAAACCGATTGCATTCCTCGGCGGCGGGCAAATGGCGGAGGCGCTGATCGGCGGACTCCTGGCTGCGGGCGCCTGTGAGCCTGCATCCATTTGTGCGACGGATCCGGTTGCGGCCAGGCGCGACGTATTGAAATCGCGTTTCGGCATTCGTGTCGGCGATGAGAATGTGAAGGCCGTACGGGAGGCCGATCTGGTGGTCCTGGCAGTGAAACCGCAGGCGATGTCGGCGGTGCTCAGCGATGCGGGGCAGGCCTGTGCGGGGAAATTGATCGTGTCCATTGCCGCCGGTGTGACGACCGCCTGGATTCGCGAGCGGATCGTGACGCCCAGAGGAATCGTCCGGGCGATGCCCAACACGCCGGCTTTGGTGCGGGAAGGAGTCACGGCATTGACCTGTCAGTCCGACCTCCGATCTGACGATCTGGCTGCGGTACGGACATTGTTTGAGGCGGTCGGGTCGGCCGTGTCGGTCGAGGAGCGACTCATGGATGCGGTGACCGGCCTGAGCGGAAGCGGCCCTGCGTATGTATTCGTCGCCATTGAAGCATTGGCCGACGGCGGCGTCCGGATGGGATTGCCGCGTGCGACCGCCGAACTCCTGGCCGCGCAGACGGTTTTAGGTGCCGCAAAAATGGTTTTGGAGCGAGGTGAACATCCGGCCAAGTTGAAGGATCAGGTGGCGTCGCCGGGAGGCACCACGATTGCCGGGTTGTACCAGTTGGAGGCCGGAGGGCTGCGGAGCTGTCTGATGGCGGCCGTCGAGGCGGCCACGAAACGTTCACAGGAGTTGGGACGCTGATGTTTGTCTTGAGCAATGTACTGCAAGGGACTGCCACGGTGCTGGATACGGTGTTGTGGCTGTACATGTGGGTCATTATCGCCCGCGCGTTGATTTCGTGGGTCAATCCGGATCCGTGGAACCCGATCGTGCAGTTTTTGGAGCGCGCGACGGAGCCGGTGCTCACGCCCATCCGTCGGCTGGTAGGATGGCGTATGGGCATGGATCTGTCGCCGATGATCGCGATTCTGATCCTTGTCTTTTTGCAATATGCCGTGGTTCAATCGTTACGGGATTTCGCCGTGCGGATGCATTAACCGTCGGGCAAGAGGTGTCGCATGAAAATCACTCCCATCGACATTCAGCAGATGGTCTTCCAGGTCAAGTTCCGGGGTTATGACCGGGACGAAGTGAACCGGTTCCTTGAGGAGCTGGCATTGACCGTCGAGAACTTGAATCGAGAGAACAGCGCGCTTCGTGAAAAGTTGACCGCGACCGAGCAGCAGGTCACCGACCTGCGACGCACGGAAACGACGTTGTCGAATACCCTGGTTTCCGCCCAGACGCTGGCCGAGGATGTGAAACGGTCTGCGCAGCGCGAGTCCGATTTGATCGTGAAGGAAGCCGAGCTGAAGGCGAGTGAAATTATCCGGCAGGCCCGGGTGAGTCTCTCCGAGATGCAACGTGGTCTCGCGGACCTCCAGAAACAACGCTTGATGATGGTGGAGCGATTCCGTTCGACCCTGCGCTCGTTCGAACGTATGTTGGAAGTGGAAGAAAGCGACGCCTATCAGTCGGATGCGGCTTCAGTCGAAGGCAAGTTGGCCGGCGAATCAAGCACGGCGCGTTGAGCATTCTGCACTCTCTTGGGCGGCCAGCTCCGCCTGCGAGCGGGGGCTATCCAGGGGGATCCGCCCTTCCGTTCTCCCTCCATCTCTCCGTAAACCTCCTGTAGGCGTGATCGATGGCTACACCACATCCCATTCAGGCCGCTTTGCAGGCAGCGGTCGATGACGGCACGTTTCCCGGAGCGGTGTTGGCTGTCCGATTGCGAGGAACGTTGATCTATGAAGATGCCGTCGGCCGCCTGTCCCCGCAGAGTCCGGGCGAGGGGGTGACGATCCACACCTGCTACGACCTGGCCTCTCTGACCAAGGTACTGGCGACCACCACGGCGTTGCTGTTGCTGATGCAGCGCGGCCGACTGGTGCTGGAAGACCGGGTTGATCATATCCTGACTGGACTGCAGGGCAGTGCCGCGGGTGCGGCCTCTATCCATCACCTGCTCACGCATAGCTCAGGGCTTCCGGGGTGGCGACCGTATTACGAGCGGCTTGCGTCGCTTGAGGCAGAACAGTCCGGATTTCCGGGACGTACGGCGGCGCGTGAGGCAGTGCTGGGCTACATGGCCCAGGAGGAGTTGGTCTATGAGCGGGGTTCGCGCAGTCTCTATAGCGACCTGGGGTTCATGCTGCTGGGTTGGGCGGTGGAGCGGCTGGCTGGAGAGTCGCTGGACCAGTTTTGCGCAAACCAGATCTATCGTCCGCTGGCGGCACACCCGCTTGCGTACATCCCGCGCGGGTTGCAGGCCATGCCTGCTGCCTTATTGGAATCATATGCGATCGCTCCGACCGAAGACGATGCTTGGAGAGGACGCATGTTGTGCGGCGAAGTGCACGATGAGAATGCGTTTGCTCTGGGTGGTGTGGCCGGCCATGCCGGATTGTTCGGCACGGCGCGCGCCGTACTCGCGGTGGCGAAGGCCTGGATGGATGGTTGGCGCGGAAAGGCGGGGTTGTTACATCCTGAGCTCGTCAGGTTGTTTACCACCCGGCAGCCGGGAATACCGAATGCCGGCTGGGCCTTGGGGTGGGATACGCCGTCAGTCCCGTCTTCGTCCGGAGCGCGCTTCACGCCCGAATCATTCGGGCATCTCGGCTATACCGGGACTTCGTTATGGATTGATCCGGTCAAGGAATTGGAGGTGGTGCTGCTGTCCAACCGGGTACATCCGACGAGAAAAAATGAACGAATCAAGACATTCCGTCCGCTCATTCACGATCTGATATGTCGGGAATTTGTCGGAGACTAAGCTGGCAGGTCCGGATAATCGGTCCAGGTTTCTTTTTCGGCCAGGTAGCGGTTGCCCTTGAAGTTGAGGCGGGTGCGCAATCGGGCAAACCCGACTCCCATGAGCTTCTCAACGACGGCCTTGACGGCAGCACTCGTGGTGGAGTGCGCGGAGCCTTCAACGGCATAGGCCTCGTAGGTGACTTTTCCCGTATAGCCCGCAGCCACACGACTGACGAGCACCGCGCGATTAAAATACCGGTCGCTAGGGTCGATCCCCTCGACTTGATGCCGTTCGATTAAGCCCTCTTTCTTAAAGAGGAGGGGGAGTCCACTCATACAAACCTCCGTCCATCATCCGCCGGGAGCGTCTTACGGGTCCCGATTATAGGGACCTCCTTTCCGGAGTGCAACCGTCGTTGACAAGGTTCTCCAGGGGTTTCTATGATGCGCGATTCGCGTGACATCGTTCGCCAGTCGAGGGGCCGATTCAAACACCAGCTGTTTCGATGAACATGAACGTTCCCAACAGTCTGACGATGCTGCGCATCCTGTTGATCCCGGTGTATGTGGGGTTGCTCAACTATGAGCAATTCGACTACGCGTTGGCGACGCTCTTCATCGCCGGGTTGACGGATGCGCTCGATGGCATCATCGCGCGTGTGGCCGATCAGCGGACCAGGCTCGGAGAAGTCCTGGATCCTCTGGCGGACAAACTCATGCTGACGACGGGATTCATCACGCTCTCCGTGATGCATCTGGTCCCGCTCTGGCTGACGATTCTGGTGGTCAGCCGCGACCTGATGCTGATGTTGGGGGCGGCCGTCGCCCATTTCACCCATACCCAGGTCGATATTTCGCCGACCGTGCTGGGGAAGGGCACCACATTGGTCCAACTGGCGACGCTGGTCTCCATCATTTTCTTTGCCTCTCGCCGGCTCGATCTCGCCACGCTCGACCCGCTCCTCTATCTCATGGGAGGGGTCACCCTAATGTCCGGCCTGCATTATCTCTCCCGCGGTTATTGTCGCATCACGTCCAGCCAGGTTTAGCGCGCTGACGATTCGGCGCCGCCTGTCTCCTCCTCTGTCGCCGTTCCGGCTTTCGTGCATTCGTTTGACAGTTTTTGGGTCGTCTTATAGACTTCGATCATAGTTTCCCGCTGCATACGTACGTGTCCTGCCTGGGGTTCAAAGGAGTGGAAACCGCGTTATGAGTACATTCGCCTATGTCGGACGGAACCGCCAGGGTGCTGTGAAGAAGGGCGAGCTCACCGCCAAGACCAGAGACGAGGCGGTGGAGCAGCTTCGCAAGCAGCAGGTCGTCGTGACCAGCCTGGAAGAAAAGTCCGGCATGGGAGGAAAGTTCAAGTTTAGCCTGGGGAGTGGGCTTACCGACAAGGATCTGGTGGTCTTCACCCGCCAGTTTGGCACGATGATCAATGCCGGATTGCCCCTGATCCAATGTCTCGATATTCTCTCCACTCAGTCCGAAAATAAGGTGCTGCGAGAAACGGTTGGCGATGTAAAAAACAGCGTGGAAGCAGGATCCACATTCTCCGATGCGTTGAAGCGACACCCGAAAGTGTTCGACGACCTCTATGTGAATATGATCCATGCCGGTGAGGTCGGCGGTCTGCTCGACACGATTCTGACCCGTCTGGCCAAGCACATCGAAAAGGCGATGAAGCTGAAGGGCCAGATCAAGTCGGCCATGGTCTATCCCACCGCCATCGTCGGGGTGGCCGTCATCATCATCAGTGTCTTGATGGTGTGGGTCATTCCTGTGTTCGCGCAGATGTTTACGGAAATGTCTGGAGGAAAAGTCGGATTGCCCGGTCCGACCCAGATCGTCATCAACGTCAGTAACTTTTTCCAGAGCTATTGGTACGCCATGGGCGGTGCCATGGTGGCCACGGCCATTGCGATCAAGCGGTACTATGCCACCGTGAACGGGCGGGTCGCGATCGACCGGCTGTTACTCAAGGTTCCGATCGTCGGAGATCTGATCAGAAAAGCCTCCGTCGCGAAGTTTACTCGCACCTTGGGAACCTTGATCACCAGCGGTGTGCCGTTGCTCGAGGGGCTGAGCATATGCGCCAAGACCTCCGGCAACAAGGTGATCGAGGAAGCGCTGATGAATGCGCGGGTGAGCATCAGCGGCGGAAAAACGATCTCCGAACCGCTGGCCAAGTGCAACGTGTTTCCCAAGATGGTCACGCACATGATCGCGGTCGGCGAGTCCACCGGCGCGCTCGATGCCATGCTGGGCAAGATTGCGGATTTTTATGAGGACGAGGTCGATCAGGCGGTTGAGACGCTGACCTCGCTGCTCGAACCGATCATGATGGTGGTATTGGGTACGATCATCGGGTTTATTGTCATCGCGATGTATCTTCCGATCTTCACGATGGCGCAGGCCATCCAATAGCGACGCGGCATCGTCGCATCCGTTCTCCGGCGCATGGTCCGATGGTCGACACGGGCCATGCGTCGCACATCCATCAGGGCAATGCGCCCCCCATGCTGTCCTCGACTCTTCCTCCTCAAGCCGCCGGCGTTGGACCATCCCTCAACTCCAATTCTCTGAAGTCGCCACTAGCAGATCCGCCTCATGTGTCGCCGGGCGAGCGCTCGATGCCCGAGATCAAGACGAGGCTGCATTGGCTCATGGGGCTTCGCGTCGTCGTGGTGACGGTGATGCTGGGTTTGTCCCTGGCGTTTCAGTCCACCCGCGGCGAATCGGCCCCTACCTTTACCACATTAATCATCTTTACGTACACCATTACCATCGTGTACGCGCTGGTGCTGAGGAGACTCGCGTCTCCGGCTGCTCACACCGCGTTCACCTGGGTGCAGGTTGGAGTCGATATCGTACTCGAGACCGTCCTTATCGTGAGGACCGGCGGTGTCGAGAGTCCGTTTGCGGTGCTGTACGTCATCACCGTGACGGTTGCCAGCCTGGTTCCGCACCGGCGTGTCGGCATTGTCACGGGAGCCGGTTGTACCCTCCTGTTCGGTGGCATCACGGTCGTTCAATATTTTGGGCTCCTGAATGCCGCCGGGTGGTTGCCTCCCAGCAAGTTGGAAGGGCCCGAAGTGCTGCAGACATTTGAGGTGTATGGTCTGGCGTTCCTGGTCGTTGGGTTCTTGAGCGGGGCGTTGGCGGACAAACTACATCATGCTGATCAATCGTTGCGCGAGAAAGAGCAAGGTCTCAGCCGGTTGCAGGTGTTTCATGAGAGTATCGTACGCAGTATCAGCAGCGGTGTGTTCACGACCGATGAGGAGGGGCGGATCACGTCCTTCAATCCGGCGGCGCATGAGGTCACCGGCTATGCCTTTGCGGCCGTACAGGGACGCCTCTGGCGGGATGTCTTCAATTGGCACCCCGGGACCCCCTCCGAGGAAGCCGCGTTGACGTCCCTGTCTCCCTTGCGATTTGAGGTGGAATGTTCGCACGCCAACGGTAGCCGGCTGGTGTTGGGAATGACCGTGTCTCCGTTACAGGAACAGGGCACGCAGCGAGGTCTGGTGTGTGTATTCAAGGATCTGACGCAAATTCGATATTTGGAAGAGGAAATGCGTCGGCGGGCATGGCTGGCCAATCTGGGTGAAATGTCGGCGGGCATGGCGCATGAAATCCGCAATCCGCTCGGCGCGCTTGCGGGGGCGATGCAGATGCTGCGGCAGGATGTCGGATCAGACGACACCAGTCAGCGCTTGATGGATATCGCGATTCGTGAAGCCAGGCGGCTCGACAACATCATCACCGAGTTTCTGCAGTACGCCCGCCCCCCCGCGTTGAATTTGGCCGAGCACGATTTGAACAAAGTCCTTGCCGATACATTGGATCTGATCCAACATGAAGCGCGGTCCCGAACCGGCATCACCATCGTTTCCCGCATGGCGCCGAATCAACTCATGGCCCAGGTCGATCAAGACCAGTTGAAACAGGTCTTCTGGAATTTAGCCACCAACGCCTTTGACGCGATGTCCGCCGGGGGAACCCTGACGATCGCTACCGGGTCGCGACAGGTGGAGGTCGGCGGCCGCCGATCCGACGTCATCGAAATCGCATTCCAGGATAACGGGGAAGGCATTCCTAAACAGAATTTCGACAAGATCTTTCTGCCGTTTTTTACGACGAAGAAAGAAGGCTCCGGGTTAGGGCTGGCCCAGGTTCATCGCATTGTGGAGTTACACGAGGGGTGGATCAAGGTCGAGAGCGAGATCGGGCACGGGGCACGGTTCGTCGTGTGTCTCCCGCAGTCCGCAGAGACGGGTGTCCGCCTCCGGGATGAAGGAAGGGAACCGTGGAAAAGATTCTAGTCGTCGATGATGAGCAGGGCTTGCGCGATGTGCTGAGCATCATGCTCAAGCGCGCCGGATATGTCGTGACCGTGGCCTCGGACGGGGACGAAGCGATCGCGCAAGTGCAGAAAGAAATTTTCGATCTTGTCATCACCGACCTCAAGATGCCCAGAGTGGGCGGGCTCGAGGTGCTGAAGGCCGTCAAGGCTGCGTCTCCGGACACCGTGGTGCTGATGATCACGGCGTTTGCGTCCGCCGATTCGGCCGTCGAGGCGATGAAGCACGGCGCCTACGACTATCTCACCAAGCCGTTCCAGGTCGATGAAGTGCAGCTGATTATCCGTAACGCGATCGAGCGGCGCCGGTTGTCGACGGAGAATATGCTCCTGAAGCGGGAGCTGGCCAGCCAGTCGTCGTTCTCTCAGATCATCGGGCAGAGCGAGGCGATGCAGAAGGTCTATGACGTCATCAAGAAGGTGGCCGATTCGAAAAGCAATGTGTTGATCGGCGGGGAGAGCGGGACCGGCAAAGAGTTGGTCGCCCGGGCGATCCACTTCAACAGTGCGCGCGCCTCCATGCCGTTCGTGACGGTGAACTGCAGCGCGGTGCCGGAAACGCTGCTTGAAAGTGAACTGTTCGGCCACATGAAGGGTTCGTTCACCGGGGCGATCTCCAATAAAGCCGGTCTGTTCGAGGTGGCGAACGGGGGGACGATCTTCCTCGATGAGATCGGCGATACGACCCCGGCCATCCAGGTGAAGCTGCTACGGGTGATTCAGGAGCGTGAGTTCCGGCGGGTTGGCGGGACCCAGGATGTGAAGGTGGATGTCCGCATCGTTGCCGCCACGAACCGTGATCTGGAGAAAGCCGTCGCAGAGGGCGCCTTCCGGGAAGATTTGTACTACCGGCTGGATGTGATCCCCATCAAGCTTCCTCCGTTGCGTATGCGGACCGGCGACATTCCGTTGTTGAGCCAACATTTCCTGGAGAAATTTGCCAAGGAAAGTGGTAAACCAGTGCCGACGATGAGCCAGGAGGCCATGCGCGTGCTGTTGGCGCATGAGTGGCGAGGCAACGTTCGGGAATTGGAGAACGTCGTCGAACGTGTCGTGGCCTTCACAACGGGATCGTCGGTGACGGATGCGGATATTCGCGGCTGGCTCCATAAGCCGGTGAGCAACCACCAGGCCCTGCCGTTTGAGTTGCCTGAAGATGGCCTGGACCTGGAAGGGCTCATCAATACGATCGAGAAGGATCTGCTGTTGAAAGCGCTCGAACGGAGTCAGTGGGTCAAGAAGCGCGCCGCGCGGTTGTTGCGGTTGAATACCCGGTCGTTCCGGTACCGTCTCGAAAAGTACGAAATCAAAGGAGGCCGGGATTAGCGCCGCCCAGTAATCTGCGAGTGAACTCTACCAGCCTGCGCGTTCTGACCCCTGCGAAGGTGAATCTGATCCTCCGTGTGCTCGAACGGCGTCCTGACGGCTTTCATGCCGTCTGGTCGTTGATGCACACGGTCGGACTCGACGATGAGCTGACTCTTACGATCCAGCCCGGCACGACTTCCCGCATTGCTTTGCACTGCGACCATGCCGCGCTGGCGGCCGATCAGAGCAATCTTGTCTATCGAGCCGCGCAGCTCGTGTTGGCGCGTATCGATCGAGTCGTCGATCTGTCGATTACCCTGACGAAACGCATTCCGCTTGGGGCCGGCTTGGGGGGCGGTAGCAGCGATGCGGCCGCGACGATTCTCGGTCTGACTCGCCTGCTGGGATTGAAGTGGTCGATCGATCAGATGTCGGAATTGGGGCAGCAGTTGGGCAGCGACGTGCCGTTCTTTTTTGTGGGGCCGGCTGCCTGTGTCACCGGTCGAGGTGAACAGGTGCGAGCCGTGCAGGTGACGGGCGCCCGTTGGATCGTGCTGGTCAATCCCGGCTTTCCTGTCGAAACCAAGTGGGCGTACCAGCAGCTGTCTGCCACCAGGGCGGGGGTGCGTCCTTTGTCCACGGAACTCCAGCAACTGGGCACCCGTGCTGTCGTGGATTGGTCCGAAATCATTCCTTTGGTGGAGAATGATTTCGAGGCGCCGGTTTTTTCGCAGCATCCGGTATTGGCCCGACTCAAGAGCGAATTGCTGCGTCAGGGCGCTGAGGTTGCCCTGTTGTCCGGGAGCGGGGCCACGATGTTCGGGATATTTTCCGGGCAGGCCGATGCGGAGCGGGCCGCCGCTGTGTTTGCCCGCGACCCGAAGATGAAGACCTATGCCGTACCGGCGGCAGGTATTCCGGTCACGAGCGCAGTTGAAGCCCGAAGGCCATAGTCTCCAGGGGCAGCACGGTCAGGGAGCAAGGCCACGATCTATCAGAAAGTGGCTGAACGTACCAATGAAGGGCGCATGGCGGACGCGTCACCTGCCGCAGATTGGTTGACAACTTCCCAGCGTTTTCGCTATTGTGCTGTGCTTCGGTAGGCGTCCTCTTGTCCTGACAAGTGCGCGAGGTCAGCGGGACTCACAACGGGTCCTGTCCGTGCCCACCGTTTTTACGAACTCGACAAGCACCGTTACAGCATAGGCATCGCCTCGTACGGCATCGAAGGGGTCGGATGAACAGGGAACTCAAGCTCTTTTCGGGCAGCGCCAATCCTGCGCTTGCGCGGGCGATTTGCTCGTATCTCGATCTGCCCCTCGGCGCGGCGACGGTGTCTTCCTTCAGCGACGGGGAAATCCGGATTCGCGTGGAAGAAAACGTGCGCGGTGCTGATGTGTTCGTCACCCAATCCTGCTGTTCCCCGGTCAACGATTCGATCATGGAAATGCTCATCATGATCGATGCCCTCAAGCGCTCGTCGGCCAACCGTATTACGGCTGTGATTCCTTATTTCGGGTATGCCCGGCAGGACCGCAAGGATCAGCCGCGTGTGCCGATCTCCGCGAAGCTGGTCGCCGATATCATTACCACGGCCGGTGCGGACCGTGTGCTCACCATGGATCTCCATGCGAGCCAGATCCAGGGGTTTTTCAATATTCCAGTCGATAACCTCTACGCTCTGCCGGTGCTGATGGACTACATCACGAAACGGAAGGTGTCGGATCTGGTGGTGGTGTCGCCGGATGCCGGCGGAGTGGAGCGCGCCAGAGCCTTCGCGAAGCGCTTGCAGGCCAATCTGGCCATTATCGACAAGCGGCGCGAGGGGCCCAACCAGGCGCAGGTCATGAATATCATCGGTGACGTGCAGGGCAAGAGCGCGTTGCTCCTCGACGATATGATCGATACCGCTGGAACGATCGTCCAGGGCGCTCAGGCCTGCCTGGATAAAGGCGCGCGTGAGGTGTGGGCCGGTTGTTCACATGGCGTGTTATCGGGGCCCGCATTGGAGCGGCTCCAACAGTCCGGTCTGACGGAAGTGTTGGTGACCGATTCGATTCCCCTGCGTGGCAAGGAACAGAAGTGTCCGAAACTCAAGGTGTTGTCGGTGGCGCCTCTCTTCGGAGAAGCTATTCGACGTATCCATGAAGATGAATCAGTAAGTTCGTTATTCGTGTAGGCCGTCCGCGTCGAGCGACTGGTCGAGGAGGAGTATCATGAAATTCGATTTAACCGTTGAAAGCAGAGAGGGTGGGGGCAAGGGGCCCGCGCGTCAACTTCGTCGTGCCGGTCGGGTTCCGGCCGTGTTGTACGGGCAGGGGGAATGTTTGCTGCTCTCCGTGAAGCCTGACGAGTTGGTAAAGATTCTGCGGTCTCAGGCCGGATCCACCGCGCTGATTTCTCTGACCATCAACGGCGCGAAGAGCAAGGCCAAGCGCACGGCGTTGCTGCGGGATTTTCAGGTTGATCCGATCGCAGGAAGCGTGCTCCACGCGGACTTCTTTGAAGTGGCGATGGATAAGCCGATCCGCGTCAAGGTTCCCGTGCATTTGACCGGCGGGCAGCCGATCGGTTTGAAGGAAGGCGGTGTGCTGCATCATGTGTTGCGCCAGCTGCACATCGAATGTCTCCCGTCTGTCCTGCCCGATTTTATCGAAGTCGACGCATCGCAGCTCCAAATCAACCAGGGCATCCATCTCAAGGACATTCCGAAGACCGAAGGATTGCGGTTCTTGGACGACCTTGAGCACATGGTCGTGAGTGTGGCTGCGCCGATGACCGATGCCAAACTCGAAGCATTGCTTACGGCCGGGGCGCCGGGCGCTGAAGGGGCCAAGGAGCCTGAAGTGGCGGCGAAGGGCAAGGCGGTGGCTGAAGGAGCGGCGGGTGCGGAGGCCGGCAAGGCGGGAGACGCGAAGGCTGGGGCTGCCGCGCCCAAGGCCGGAGCCGCGCCTGCGAAGAAGGAAGCGGAAAAGAAGAAGTAGTTGCGTTGCGCCTGCTCGTTGGATTGGGCAATCCCGGAGCCGACTATGCCGACACACGGCATAATATCGGTTGTTGGGTGATCGAACGGGCCGCAGCGCGGTGGTCGATACGTCTCACCAGGAAAGGCGCGGCCCAGCGAGGCTCGGGTCGCGCCGGTTCCAAACTCGTCGAACTCGCCAGTACCCTCGACTGGATGAATCTCAGTGGTCCTCCCCTCAAGGGTCTCCTTCGCGAACTTGGCCTGACTCCCGAAGCTCTGGTGGTCGTGCACGACGATCTGGATTTGGAGCCGGGTCGTTTGCGGATCAGGCAGGATGGGGGCAGCGGCGGACACAACGGCATCAAGTCTGTCATTGAAGCATTGGGCACGCCGCAGTTCGTGCGGCTGAAGATCGGCGTCGGTCGTCCGGCACCGAGGCAGGATTCGGCCGACTACGTCCTCGAACAGGTTTCAGCTGAAGAGCGGGCGATCTATGCCCCCTGCCTCGAGCGAGCCGTCGATGCTCTCGAATTGCTCCTCAACCGCGACGTCGCCACGGCGATGAATCAATTCAACGTGCGGGAAAAGGCCGAGGGCGGCGAGCGGGCGAGTTAGCGCTCCCGTTAACCACTGCCGCGCAATCATCTGCTGGATTCACCTGATCCTGGCGCAGTACGCTGCTTCGCTGGAGACGGTTTGACTGTGGTAGAGTGAACTATGTTCGTCTCCCGTGGAAGCCACCATGACGACGTCTAGCCATCAGCCCCTCTCGCTTGCGCAGTACGACATCTCTCCTGACCGAGGCTTCCTTCCGGCGACAGATCCGTTGGCGCAGCTGCCGGATGAGCCGATCTTGAATCAGATCGGTGCGGAGCTTCCGAAGTTCCTCACGGCGCGACAATTTCGATCGTTCGTCCAGGACCATCAGCAGCTCATGGGCCCGGTGGCGGATGATTGGGGCCTCGATGTCTTTCGTTGCGCGATGCGTACGCTGTCGTTTTCCGGTCATGCCTACGTCTGGGAAGATCCCGACCATCCTGCGACACTTCTCCCGTCCAGTCTGGCCTTGCCGTGGGTTGCCGTTGCGCAACAGCTCGGCCGGCCGCCTGTTCTGTCCTATGCCTCCTATGCCCTGCACAACTGGCGGCGCCTCGATCCGCACAAGCCCATCGAGTTGGGCAATGTGGTGCTCCTGCAGAACTTTCTCGGGGGCCTGGATGAAGAATGGTTCGTCCTGATCCACATCGATATTGAGGCAAAGGCAGGTCCGGGGTTGGTGGGAATGCTGCAGGCTCATAATGCTGCGCGAGACAATAAGCCGGATGACGTGCTGGAAGGACTACAGGTCTTGGCGGTTGCGCAGGAGGCGATGCGGGAGACGCTGCTTCGCATGCCCGAGCGTTGTGATCCGTACATTTATTACAGCCGCGTGCGACCCTACATCCACGGTTGGAAGAACAGCCCGTCATTGCCTCAGGGCGTCGTCTATGAAGGGGTTGCAGACTACGCGGAGCAGCCGCAACAATTCCGTGGCGAAACCGGCTCGCAAAGCTCGATTGTGCCGGTTCTCGATGCCGGCCTTGGAATCTCTCATGCGGACGACCCGCTGACGCAGTACCTCATGGAGATGCGTGACTATATGCCTCCGCGACACAGGGCGTTCCTGGCGGCGCTCGAAGCGCGCAGAGATGAGCGGCATCGGCCGCTGCTCTACGGCTATGCGCGCGATCGCAAAACGACGCACCCCGAACTATGGACGGCCTTCTGTACCTGTGTGGAATTACTCGCGCAGTTTCGAGACATTCACATCGGGTACGCCGAGCGGTATATCTTCCGGCAACACCAGTCGCATGCCAGCAATCCTACCGCCGTCGGCACCGGCGGGACGCCCTTTATGCCCTATCTGAACAAGCACCTCGAAGAAACGAAGCGATTGATACTCGATTGAACCTCAGGCCTGCGCTCCTGACACCCCTTGTTCTCCAGTGGAATAATGGAGCCAGACTTCGTACACTGCGGGTACGTCACGTTGATGTATGCGAAAACCCGGCGAACCCATCTACCTCTGGATTCATCTGCTTGCGTTACTGCTGGTCATTGTCGCGACGGTGGCGTTGCCGCGTGCAGCGGAGTTTTTCGTGGGGCCGCTAAGTTTCGGTACGCGTGCTCTGGCGGGGCTGGGTATCGCTGTGGCCGGCGGGATCGGACTGTACGTTCTCTATAATTCATCCGCTCGAAATCAACCGTAGCAGACCGTCGGCAGAACTCTCTCCCTATCCCGCTCCCGAACCAAGGGCGTTCTGTCCGTGACGCATTCGACATCCCTCAGTCGATCAAGTCAAAGTTGTCCAGTCTGCCGCGCAGATTGCCTGATAAGATTCAGACATGCCTCGCCCATGGAGTATGGACCATGGTGTGGATCAGACTTGTGCGCAGCGCAGGGTGGGCAGGGCTGCTGAGCTGGTGGGTCCTCCTGTTTTCTCCCTCTCCGATCCAGGCTGAATGGTATGCGGCCGCGCAGCTGGGCGTGAACTTTGCCGATCCCCTCCGGAATGTGCGCGGGAGCGGGACGCTGGCTGGTCTGGATGCGCCGAACTTCAATCTCAAGACCAGCCCTGCCTTCGGAGGCAAGCTCGGATTTTTCCCTTCGCATGGCCTCTTCGGGCTTGAGCTGGATGTCTCGCATAGTACCCCGCATATCAAAAATCTGGACGATGTTCCGGGGATCCACCTTTCTGTGACCAACATCGGCGGCCATGTGGTGTTGCGCTATCCCGGTGTGACCTGGCAGCCCTATATCGGCGGCGGTCCGGCATTGCTCGTAGCGCATCTCGGCCGATCTACGACCACTGAAAGTGACACACAGGTGTCGGTCGGCGGGAATGTCCTCGTCGGAATTCGAGCATTCGTCACGCCCAAGGTGGCGATGTTTACCGAATATAAATACACGGACTCGACGTTTCGTTTCGGCGGGGCGTTCGGGCCGGTCGGCGGCTTTGATGCGACCTATCGGGCCCATCAACTCTTTGTGGGCCTGTCCTATCATTTTTAGACGGTGCGGGCATGAGACGAGCCGTTGCATTCCTATTCGGTGCCGCTGCGGTGATATTCATGACGGCTTGTGCGGAATCGCTGCACCAAGGGCAAGGTGTTGCTCCCCCGCGCGCCCACTGGAACGCCGGCGATCTGGAGGCGCCATCCTACGGGCAACGGCCCGGCGCCTGGTGGTCTCCGTTCGGCTACTATGGTTCTGGCTATGGATGGCACCGTGGCGGGGGTGAAAATCAGCAGTCGAGCGCACCCGTGCCACGTCCGACACCACCGGCCAATGCGCCGCCGCAGTTTCAGAAGAAATATTGATTTGATGCGAACGTCTGTGTCTGAATGAAGGAGCGTGACGTGTCAGGTCTCTGAGGATGCAGCCATGACTCGATTCGTGCCTGGGTTCATCGCGCTCTGCGTCATCCTGCTCCTGACGGGTTGTGCGCAATCGGTTCATCAGACGGAACGGTTGGCGCAGAGTGACTTTCTGGTGGATCCCGGCTATGCCGGCAGTCAGACCTATTCCTACTGGCCCGGTCCCGGATACGGGCCAGGGTATGGGATTGGATATGGTCCCGGTTATTGGGGGCATCCGCTCGGGTATTATGGCGGTCCCTACGGGCCGCTCGGGTTTGGCTGGTATGGTGGGTATGGCGGCTTCGGCGCAGCGCGTCCTCCATCCGGGACACCAGGCGTTCGCCCCACGCCTCCAGCTCACGCACCCCCGCAGTTCAGAAAAAAATTGTGAGCCTGGGTATCATCTCGGAGCCGCCGCATGGTTCCTGTGCTGTTGCGTTCTGCGACGGCCGGCCACGCGATGTGGGGCCCCGATCATTGGATCGTGCCGGTCTCGGCATCGCGGGAAAAGCCGCTCACCTGTTTGACACATTCTTTCAAGCTGTGCTACCTTCGCCAGCTCGTCCCGGCTTGTCCGGCGTACCTACACCTCGCTCCCATCTGTGAATGGGGGCCGATGCCCAGGAGGATTCTGCATGGAACTCTATGAGTCCCTGTTTATCATTCGTCCGACCTTAAGCGACGAAGAAACCACTGCATTGATTGAAAAGATGAAGGGCACCGTGACCAAAAACGGAGCCTCGCTCGAGCGGGCCGAGAATTGGGGCCGCAAGAAACTCGCCTACGAGATCAAGCGCGAGCGCAAGGGCACGTACGTCTACTTCTACTTCAAAGGGCCGGGAGCGGTCATCGCCGAACTCGAACGCGCCTACCGACTTGAAGATTCCATCATTAAGTTTCTGACCGTGAAGTTGGAGCAGGAGCCTGCTCCGCCCAGAGGTGCCCCCGTGGTCGCACCACAAGGAGCCACCGTTGGCGGGGTTCAATAAAGTCATCCTGGTCGGGAATCTGACCCGCAACCCCGAGTTGCGCTATACCCCCAGCGGAACGCCGGTTGCCAGCTTTGGCTTGGCGACGAGCCGTCGGTTTAAGCAGGGGGATGAACTCAAGGAAGAGGTCTGTTTCATCGACATCGTGGTGTTCGGGAAACAGGCGGAACATTGCGGGCAATATCTTAGCAAGGGCAACGGCGTCATTATCGATGGCCGGCTCCAGCAGCGCCGTTGGGAGACCGAAGACGGACAGAAACGCAGCAAACATGAAGTCGTGGCCCAAGGCGTGACCTTCCTGCCGAAGCGAGGCGAGGCAGGAGGCGAGAGCGGCGGCCTACACGAAGAACCTTCTTACGAAGACGAACAGCTGTAGCAGACGGAGGCGAGTATGGAACGAGGAGATCGCGGGAATGGCGGAGGCGGAGGCGGTCGGTTTTTTCAGCGCCGCAAGCCGTGCCGGTTTTGTGTCGATAAGGCGCCGATTGACTTCAAGGATGTCGGCCTGTTGCGGAATTTTCTGACTGAGCGCGGACGAATCGTCCCACGCCGCATTTCCGGAAATTGCCTGCAGCACCAGCGCGTGTTGACGGTGGCGGTAAAGCGGGCGCGTCAGATCGCCTTGGTTAGTTTCGCTGAAGAGCGATAGGGCGAGGGATAGGTTTTGGTGAGTCTTGGATCAAGTAGCCGGGCAGCCTGTCTTCCGCTCAGTTCGGGGGCGGCGCTTCCCGTCATGACGGTGCTGATGGATACGCTTAACCCAGCGATTGTCGATATCGCCCCAGAAGGATTGTCTCTGTCGTGCGAGGCCACGGGGACTGAGCTCGGCTTGGATGAGCCCGAAGAGAAGTTTGAGGGGCCGCTTACGATTCAATTGGAACTTGTCCGCCATGACGGTCCGATCACGGTGACCGGCACGTTGGAAGGGACGGCGATCCGTCAGTGTGTCCGCTGCCTCACGGAATATTCCGACCCGCTTTTCGTGAATCTCTATGCGGAGTATCTTTCTCAGGCTGGCGTGGCGATCAAGCCGGCTCCGGCGGAACAGGGCCGAAGAGGGCCGAGGCGTGATGCCCAGCCGGTCGAGCCTGTCGACGAGGCGGAAGAGGCGGACGAAGTCTATCTGTATCAGGGTGACCACCTCGACCTGGTTCCTATGGTGCGCGAGCAGGTGATCCTGGCTGCTCCGATGCAGCCGTTATGTCGGGAAGATTGCCTTGGTCTCTGTCCGCAGTGCGGACAGAATCTCAATGAGCGTCGCTGCGGCTGCCCGCCGGAGCAAGGGCCGAGTCCCTTTCGTGTGCTGAAGGGGCGCCTGTCCAAAGGTGGAAACGCATAGTCTGTTAACCGGGGCATGTACCCGTTGTAAGGAGTCGTCATGGCAAATCCAAAACACAAACATTCACGGTCCCGGCGGGATATGCGGAGAACGGCCAAGACCAGGCTGGTTCCCCCTGGGTTTTCCTTGTGCCCGCAATGTCACGAATTGAAGTTGCCGCACTATACGTGCATGAATTGCGGGACGTATAAGGGGAAGGCCGTCATCGTCGTCGAGGAAAGCTAGCCGAGTTTTATTTTCCAGACGTGATTCGGGTACAATTGCGCACCGTGATCACGATCCGACGCTGTGTCATGCGTGAGGCCGTTCAGGTCCTAGCCGGCAAGGCGTCTCTACACGATTCTTCACATCTCTATCCGTGGACCGCTAACCGCACATGAAGATTGCCGTCGATGCGATGGGCGGAGACCACGGACCGGCCCCGGTCATTGAAGGCGCGATGCAAGCCGCGCAAGAACTGGGGGTCGGGATCATTCTGGTCGGCAAGCAGGATGAGCTGGCCGCCGCATGTCAAAAACTCGCGTGTGCCGATGCCCGGATCACGATCCACCATGCCCCGCAGGTGGTGGAGATGCACGAGTCGCCGGCGACCGTGGCACGAAAGAAGCGTGACTCGTCCATCTGGGTGGCTACGGAGTTGGTGAAATCCGGTGAAGCCGATGCGGTGGTGAGTCCGGGGAATACCGGCGCAAGCATGGTCGCCTCGTTTTTTGTGCTCGGATTGATCAAAGGTGTGGAGCGCCCGGCGATTGCTACGATGCTGCCCACCTTGACCGGGAGCGCAGTGATGCTGGATGTCGGCGCCAATGTCGACTGCACGGCACAACATCTTGAGCAATTCGCCCTCATGGGGAACGAATTCGCTAAGCACGTGTACGCCAAGCCGAATCCGCGTGTGGGGCTCTTGAGTATCGGCGAGGAAGACAGCAAGGGCAACGAAGTCACCAAGGAAGCCTTTAAACTGCTGAAGGCCAGTCCGCTGAATTTCATCGGCAACATCGAGGGGCGGGAGGTCTACAGCGGCAATGCCGATGTGGTGGTCTGCGATGGATTCATCGGCAACGTGGCGCTCAAGATCTCCGAAGGGGTTGCGGACGTCATCAAGAAGCTCTTGATGAAGGAGATCTCCGGCTCATGGCTCGGACGATTGGCTTACCCCCTGATTGCGAAGCCGTTGCTGAACCTGAAACGGAAGATCGATTATGCCGAGTTCGGGGGTGCGCCCTTGCTCGGAGTGAACGGGACCACCATGATCTGCCATGGCCGGTCCTCCGCCAAGGCGATCAAGAATGCGATTCGCCGCGCGAAGGGGTTGGCCGAGACTAGGCTGGACGAATTAATCCAGCGCGATATTGAAGAAAGCCTGAGGCGGCACCAGGACGAACGGCCGGAAGGGAAGCAGGCGTGATACGAGCCCGAATCACCGGAACCGGGTCCTACGCCCCGGACCGGGTGATGACCAATGCCGATTTGGAGAAACTGGTCGCGACGTCCGATGAGTGGATTCGCGAGCGCACGGGGATTCGTGAACGTCGCATTGCCGCCGAGGGGCAGGCCTGTTCCGACTTGGGCCTGATTGCCGCGGAACGGGCCTTGAAGGCTGCAGGCATTTCAGCCGGTGAACTCGACATGATCCTTCTGGCCACCTGCACGGGAGACATGCCGTTACCTTCCACGGCCTGCCTGCTCCAGCACCGGCTGGGAGCGACCCGTGCCGCGGCTTGTGATGTGTCTGCCGCCTGCTGTGGATTCGTCTACGCGCTCGGGGTGGCCGATGCCTATATTCGAACCGGTATGCGGCATGTGCTGGTCGTAGGGTCGGAAGTCATGTCGACGATCACGGATTGGACGGATCGCAATACCTGCATTCTCTTCGGAGACGGCGCCGGTGCGGCGGTCGTGAGTGCATCGGAAGGTGAGCGCGGGGTGCTGTCCACTCACTTGCACTCGGATGGAAGCCTCTCCGATTTGATCGTGGTACCCGGCGGTGGAACGCGCATTCCCCCGTCAGAGGCCATGGTGAGCGAGCGCTCGCAGTACATTAAGATGAAGGGCAATGAAACGTTCAAGGTGGCGGTGCGGACTCTTGAGGAGGTGGCGCGGGAGACACTTGCCGCGCATCACCTGTCGGTCGATGAGCTCGATGTCTATATCCCCCATCAGGCCAACTTACGGATCATTAAAGCGGTTGCCGACCGGCTGCATTTGCCCCTGGAAAAAGTGGTGTTGAATATGGATCGCTACGGCAATACCTCCGCCGCGTCGATTCCCATCGCCTTGGATGAAGCGGTGCGGGATGGACGGGTCAAAGAGGGACAGTTGGTGATGTTCGGCGCATTCGGGGCAGGGTTGACCTGGGCATCGGCATTGGTTCGCTGGTAGGGGGGAAGCGCCTGATCGGGCTGGTCGGTCGCGACTGATGTGCGGAGCTCGTTCAGCTTTTTCCCGTTGACATTGAGCGTGGTTTCTACGATACCTTACGCGGCTATGATGGCGTCACACATTGGATTTTTGTTCCCCGGACAGGGGTCTCAGTCTGTAGGAATGGGGCGCGGGTTTTACGAGGCGTCTCCGGCGGTCAAGGCGGTCTATGATGAGGCCTCCTCGATTCTTGGGTACGATGTCGCGCAGCTCTGTTTCGAAGGTCCGGCTGAACGGTTGAATTTGACGGAGAATACCCAGCCGGCGTTGCTGGTGAGTAGCGCGGCGGCGCTCAAAGCATTGGAACCGGCCGGGTTGAAGCCGCTGGCCGTGGCAGGGCATAGTCTCGGTGAATATTCGGCGGTCTATGCGGCCGGCGGGGTGTCCTTTCGGGATGCGGTGGCCCTGGTGCAGAAGCGAGGGCGCTATATGTCGGAAGCGGTTCCGCCCGGAACCGGACTCGTCGCGGCGTTATTGGGACTTACTGCCGACGTGGTCAAGGCCGTCTGTCAGGAGGCCGCTTCGGTCGGCGTGGTGGCGGCGGCGAATTTTAATTCTCCCGGGCAAGTCGTGATCGCCGGAGAGAAGGCCGCAGTCGAACGGGCCATTGAGATTGCCAAAACCAAGGGATGTAAAAAAGCGATTCCACTTCCGGTCAGTGTCCCGGTGCATACGCCGCTTATGCAGAGGGCGGCAGACCGGCTCGCAGCGGAGTTCGGTGGAGTGGCCTGGCGTGATTTGGCCGTGCCGTTGGTGAATAATGCGGAAGCAACGGCCCTGCAACGCTCCGAAGACATCCGGGCCTCACTGGTTCGGCAGTTGCCGTCATCGGTGAGGTGGGAAGAATCCGTGCAGACGATGGCCAGGCTCGGTGTCACGACTTTCGTCGAGATCGGGCCGGGAAGCGTGTTGACGGGGTTGGTGAAGCGGATACTTCCGGCCGCCGTCACGGCGAATGTCAATGATCCGAAGTCGCTGGAAGCGACGCTCACGACATTGGGCGTGAACAGTCAGGCATAAGACGAGTTGAGATTGCGGGGAGCAGGCTGATGTCATTACAGGGAAAAGTAGCGATTGTCACCGGTGGGGCGCAAGGAATCGGACGCGCCATTGCAGAAGCGTTGGCCGAAGACGGAGCAGACATTGCGGTTGCCGACCTCGATCCGGCGCGTTCGCAGGACGCGGTCGCGGCGATCCAGAAGCTGGGGCGGCGGGCGCTCAGCGTGAAGGTGAACGTGGCCGATTGGAACGATGCCAAGGCCATGGCCGATCAGGTGATGCAGGAATGGGGGAAGATTGATATTCTGGTCAACAACGCCGGTATTACCCGTGACGGATTGTTGCTTAGAATGAAAGAAGAAGATTGGAACCTGGTTCTGCAGGTCAATTTGAACGGGACTTTTCATTGTACGAAAGCGGTCCTGCTCCCGATGACGAAACAGCGGTATGGACGAATCGTCAACATTGCCTCGATCGTCGGGGCGATGGGGAATGTGGGGCAGGCGAATTATGCGGCGTCCAAGGCGGCGGTGATCGGGTTTACCAAGACGGTCGCGCGCGAATATGCGAGCCGGGCGGTGACGGTGAATACCGTGGCGCCGGGCTTTATCGATACGGCGATGACCCAGGGGTTGTCGCCGGAGGTCAAGGAAGCCTTGCAGAAGCAGATTCCGCTGGGACGCCTGGGGCTTCCCTCCGATATTGCGGCGGCGGTTCGGTTTCTGGTGTCGGATGCAGCGTCGTATATCACGGGGCAAGTGTTGCACGTGAACGGTGGCATGCTCATGGTATAAGTGAGTTGGGTCGGGTGTCCGGGTTGGTGTCCTCGATCCGGAATCTCCCGGTGAGGAATGTGGAGGTCAAGTAAGATGGGGAAGGAGGTGGGCAAGTCCATGGCAACAGTAGATGAACGGGTGAAGAAAATTATTGCCGAACAGTTGGGGGTCGAGGAAGAAGAAGTGACGCTCGAGGCCCATTTCGTCGAGGATTTAGGCGCCGATTCGCTCGACACGGTCGAATTGGTCATGGCTCTGGAAGAAGAGTTCGAGATCGAAATCCCCGATGAGGACGCCGAAAAGATCCTCACTGTCGGCAAAGCGCTGGATTATATTAAAGAGAAGGCATAACGGAACCGTAGGTATGCACGATCGACCTGCCAGACGTGTGGTGGTGACCGGTCTCGGACTGGTAACTCCGCTTGGAACCGGGGTGGAGAAGACCTGGAAAGCGCTGTGCGCCGGGGAGTCGGGGATCGGCCGAATCACGCGATTCGATCCGACCGGCTATGATGCGCAGATTGCCGGAGAGGTGAAGGATTTCGACCCGGCTCAGTTCATCGAGAAAAAAGAAATCAAGAAGATGGACACCTTCATCCACTATGCGGTGGGGGCGAGTCAGCTGGCGGTGGACGATGCGAAACTTAAGGTGGCCCCTGAAGAAGCCACGAGGGTCGGGGTTTATATCGGGTCGGGTATCGGCGGGTTGGGGTCGATCGAACATTACCACGACGTCCTCAGGGAGAAGGGACCCGGGCGGGTCTCTCCGTTCTTCATCCCGATGACGATCATTAACCTTGCCTCCGGGCAGGTGGCGATTCGGGTCGGCGCTAAAGGGCCGAACTCCTGCGCCGTGACTGCCTGTGCCACCGGTAATCACTGTATTGGCGATGCCTATCGGCTCATTCAGCGCGACGATGCGGATGTGATGATCGCCGGCGGTGCGGAGGCGGCAATTACGCCGCTCGGCGTGGCAGGGTTTGCCTCGGCAAAAGCCCTCTCCTTCAGAAATGACGACCCGACGAAGGCCAGCCGTCCGTTCGACAAGGATCGAGACGGGTTCGTATTGGGTGAAGGGGCCGGCGTGGTGGTGCTCGAAGAACTTGAACATGCCCGCGCGCGAGGCGCCCGCATCTATGCCGAAGTGATCGGGTATGCCATGAACAGCGACGCGTACCACATTACCGCCCCGCCTGAAGAAGGAGAGGGGGCGGTCCGTTGTATGGAAATGGCCTTGAAGGATGCGGGTGTGGCCAAGACGGACATCGGCTATATCAATGCTCACGGCACGTCTACCATGGCGGATGCCATCGAGACCAAGGCCATCAAACATGTGTTTGGGGAGCAAGCCTACCGGATTCCTGTCAGTTCGACAAAATCCATGACGGGACACCTCTTGGGTGCGGCCGGTGGTATTGAGGCGGTCTTTAGCATTTTGGCGCTGCATCACGGCATGTTGCCTCCCACGATCAACCTTGATCATCCCGATCCCGCCTGCGATCTTGACTATGTGCCCAATACGGCGCGTCCGGTCCAGACTCAGGTGGTCCTTTCAAATTCCTTCGGCTTCGGCGGGGTCAACGCCTGCCTGCTCTTTCGCAGGTGTGATCAGTAATCCACTTCAGGGCGTGAGTCAGGTCGTATGACGCCGGCAACGTCAATTGAGGCGGTCCAGCGCCTTCTCGGCTACCGCTTCCATCAGCCTCGCCTGCTGGAGGAAGCTCTGACTCACAAATCCTACTCAAACGAACGGCGCAGCAGAGATCGAACCCAGAACGAACGCCTTGAGTTTCTCGGCGATGCGGTGCTCTCGCTTGTCATGAGCGAGTATCTCGCTGCCGAGTTTCCAGGCAGCAACGAGGGCGGGCTTTCCAAGCTCAAAGCGCACCTGGTCAGCGAGGCGTCACTCGCGAAGGCAGCCAGACGTATGAAGCTAGGTCGGCTGTTGCGACTGGGGAAAGGCGAAGAGCTCTCGAAAGGGCGTGAGAAGCATTCTCTGTTGGCCGATGCGCTCGAAGCGTTAATCGCCGCCATCTACCTGGACGGCGGTCTTGAGGCCAGCCGAAAATTCACCTTGCAGGTGCTGGAGGAGGAATTGCTGGCGACGCGTGCGGAGCAGGCCCGGCCGGGAATGGAGGATTACAAAACGCAGCTCCAGGAGGTCTGTCAGAAGCGGTATGAAAGTCTGCCGCAGTATGAGACGGTTCGGGAATCGGGTCCTGACCATGAGAAAGTCTTTGAGGTCGAGCTGACCATTCAGGGAGTCATGCGAGGGATCGGGCGCGGTCGCAGTAAAAAGGAAGCAGAGCAGATGGCGGCGAAGGAAGCGTTGACGCAGTTGGCGTGAGCAAGCGGTCGCGGACCGACTAGAAGGAGGCATGATGATGGGACAGCGGCGATGGAGCAATCGATTCAGGATCGCGGGAATGATGAGTCTGTTCATGATCGTCGGGATGGCAGGCATCGGCCTGGCCGCCGATGCCGCTCCGGCTGGAAGCGAATCTGTCAGTGCGAGTAACGCGCGTGCGGTCATCAAGACGAAGTTCGGCGATATCGAGATCAAGTTTCTTCCCGATGTCGCCCCGAAGCATGTCGAGAATTTCATCAAGTTGGCCAAGTCGGGGTTCTATAACGGCACAATTTTCCACCGGGTGATCCCGGGATTCATGATCCAAGGCGGCGATCCCAACACAAAAGATTCGCTGAAGAAGGGGGCATATGGCCAGGGTGGCCCCGGGCATAATGTGAAAGCCGAGTTTAGCGATCTCCCTCACAAGCGTGGCGTGGTGTCCATGGCTCGGGCTCAGGATCCGGACAGTGCAGGATCCCAGTTTTTTGTCGTCGTGGAGGAGTCCCGGTTCTTAGATCGGAAATATACGATCTTCGGCGAGGTCGTCAAAGGTATCGGAGTGGCGGACAAGATCGTGGCGTTGCCGCGAGTCATGTGCCAGACCGGCGCACCGAGTCCTGCGGACAAGGGGCCATGCGACAACCCGATCGATCGGGTTGAAATGACTGTGACGATTATTGAGTAGGTGAGACAGTGGTGTGTCCGGGCCGATCTCTTCACGAGTATCGGCCCGGAGCAGACCGATCTCGGTCAGAAGGGTTGGTTCTGCTGTTGGGCGCGGACTAACCCTAAGAAGTGAGCGAGCGCCTTGGTCATTCGCTCGGCATGAGAGGCGGAGCGAAACAGCAAGGTATCTTCAGCGAACTGTGCTTCGAGTTCGGTGACGGCTCCGGTACAGAAGCTGGTTTTCATGATGCAGGGGCCGTTGCTCTTGCAGGTGATGCGGACGCCGTACAGGATCAGGTTGTTCTCTTTCGTGTCTTGGCCCTGGTACTCGATCGTATCGATATCGTGCAAATCGAAGTGCGTGAAGCCGGTATTGACCTCGTCATGTCCGTGATTGAGTTCGACCGTGCCGAGTTTGGTCCCGGTTGGAATGACACTGTAGATCTCGGTAATTTTCGTCGGTTTTCCCGCCTTCGGATTTCTGCAACTCAGGCTCCTGACAAAGCCGTGTGTGTTGGCCATGTCGCTGATGAACTGCACGGTGTCGTCCAGGCTCTGTCCGGCGGCCGCTGCGGGTAATAAGATCATACAGGCTAGTGCCCATGCCAGGCCCGTTGTGTTGCGCGACTGCTGTCGCCGGTTCCTATTCCCGTGATGCATAGTTCTTCTCCGTGAAAGCTTCGTGCTGGATTTGTCAGAAGGCGACCCCTACCGTACTGAAACCGCATACACACTGCAATCCCTACTTTGTCGTAGCGGGAGCCATGGCGTACTCCCGGTGGCCGGGCGATGCCTTCGTGGGGAGTATCGACGGGCTACGCCACGTCTTGCGCGATTTCAGCAGAAGGAAGAGCCGGGAAGATGGTCGGATCGAGAGGCATGATCGGTGACAGGTCGATCTGTTCGGCGATGGGGCCGAATCGGAATGTATTCATCAATGTAGAGATCCGGAACTCCATCTTGTCGAGGTTGAGATAGTGGAAGAGTTGCGAGAGCATCGGCCCTTCCATGTGCGGCTGGTGAGGATCGAGTTCCCACGGATGGAAATACATGACCAGGGGACGACCTTTGTGTTCAATCCGTCGCAACAGTCCGCAGAGGGCTGGAAATGGCAGAAGTCGAAAGTAGCTACCACCGGCAATGGGAAGCCGCACTCCGCCGAGGCTGACCGTGGATGGGGGAACTTCCCAAATGGGGCCGGAAGAGGTCTGTCTCAGATGGTGCCAGGGATCGGACCCCGGCAGGCCGCAATGGTCGTGCCGGATGGGGACAAGGCTGGAATCGTACGTATGACCTTCCTCTGCCAGAATCGGCAAGGCCCACAGCGTTTCACGTGTAATGGTGAAGCCAGGTGCGCGATAGCCCTGGATCGGAGAGCCCGTAAGGTCTTCGAGGATCTGCTTGGCTTTTCGCACGTCTGCACGAAACAATTCAGGCGTCTGGGCGGTGACCAGCTCATGGCCGTACCCATGTGAGGCAATTTCATGCCCGCATTCGGCAATCTGCTTAATGAGCCCGGGATGACGCTCCGCAACCCATCCCAAGACGAAGAAGGTCGCCCTGGTCTGATAGCGGGCGAGGAGATCCAGCACCTTGCAGGTGTTTGGAGTGACTCGACTTTCAAATGATCCCCAGTGCCGTCGACGAATTGGCGAATCGAAACGGGAAACTTGAAAATGTTCTTCGATGTCGAATGTCAGGCAATGCACTGGTGCGATCCTTGGGTGTATGGTTTCGCCTACTAGGTGAGCCAGGTACGGTTTGCCATCAAGAAGTTTGAGCGGGAGATCACAGAGCGAACCTTTTTCCGTGCTTTGTATACTATGTGCGCATGACGAAGTAAAGCAAAGTTTAAGCCATGCCATTTCACTAGGTATTTCAAGGTGATATTCAACGGGAATGGGGGATCCAGTGCAGGACTGTATCGAGGTATCGTGTCGGTTCGTATCTTAATAGATACAGATCGATTATGGGTTTGCGTGATGAGCCGAGCTCAGGGGAGGAAGGGAACAAAGGTGCGAGGAGATTGGCGGTTCAGGCTGCTTCTCTCCTCCGGTTACTGTTCGCCAGTGGTTGCTGAAGCGGCACGGTGAATCGAAAAATGGAACCGGATCCTGGTTCGCTTTCCGCTCCGATATGTCCACCCATCAATTCAACAAGCTGTTTGCAGATGGCCAGTCCCAACCCGGTTCCACCATATTTCCTGGTGGTGGACCCGTCGGCCTGTACAAACGGCTGGAATAATTTCGAAAAGGCGCTGGGTTCAATGCCGATTCCATTGTCCGAGATGGAAAATCGTATATGCGTCACCCGCTCCTGCTGTGCCGACGGTTCACCATACCTGGTCGCAGGAAACTCAAGCCCTTGTTCGGCTGGCCTCTGATCGAGTTCCACCAGGACAGTGACGGATCCGTGCTCACTGAACTTGATGGCGTTCGCGAGCAAATTGCTGAGGATTTGCTGCAGTCTCGCCGGGTCACCGCACAAGCTGCCTGGCACGTCCTCGGCGATCCGTGATGTCAGCAACAAACCCTTCCGTTGTGCCCGTTCTCCAAACAGTGCCATGACACGGTCTAGAAATGTGGGCAAGTCGAAGTCCAGTAATTCAAGGGACAGTTTCCCGGATTCGATTTTGGAGAAGTCCAGAATGTCGTTGATAATGACCATCAAGGCATCGCCCGATGAGCGGATCGTCTGGGCGCAGTCAAGCTGTTCGGCGGTAAGGGGCGTGTCCAGCAACCAATCCGTCATGCCCAGGACGCCGTTCATGGGAGTACGGATTTCGTGACTCATGGTGGCGAGAAATTCGGATTTGAGTCGGGCGCCTTCAATCGCAGCATCGCGGGCTTGCGTGAGCGTGGCCTGACTCTCCCGGAGTTCCTGGAGCACCTGGTCGGCGCGCACCATATAGCGGATCCTGTGCGTCAGCAGCATCGCATTCAGCGGCTTGACGATAAAATCGGTCGCGCCGGCATCGTAGGCCTTCGTAATCGACTCAAAGTCGTCCAATCCGGTCATGATAAGAATGGGGGTATGTTCGCCGCCCGGCAGCCGGCGTAACGCCGCGCAAGTGGCGAATCCGTCCATCCCGGGCATCATGACGTCGAGCAGTACCACGTCCGGCGGACACTTCTGGAAAAGTTCGCAAGCCTCACTTCCGTTTTGAGCCTCTTCGACCACCCACCCGGCTTGTTCCAGCGCCTCCCGGGCGAACATACGGATGATGATATCGTCGTCCGTAATCAGTGCATAGGGTGCTCGGCCTGGTATCAGGGGGTTCATGTCTGTTTCTCCTTGGCGATCTCATTTCGAAAGACGGTACAAGCAGCGCGATAGTCGGATTCCAACTGGGCAAGCATCTGGTCGGCATCGACGAGATTCTTTCTGTTCCCCATGCTTTCGAGCTCTTTGCAGCAGGCGGCCACCGCAATGGCGCCGAGCTGCGCGCTGCTTGATTTGAGGCGATGGGCGATTGCTTCCAGGGCCCTCGGGTCGTTGGCGCGGATAGCGTCACGGAGTGCGTCCACGCTTTCTCGCGAATTGTCGAGATACTTGCGAAGCACAGAGGCCAGCACGTCCGGCCGGTTAGGACGTTGCAACGCGCGGATGCCATCCAGGGCCTTGAGGTCCATTCCGGGCGGTGCAGATAGGGTGTCCGCTGCCGGCTCAGTCGTGGGTTGAGGTGGCACGGATTGATTTCCGGGAGCGGTCGTGTTCGGCTGTGCGGCCTGCGAGGCGGGCTCATGGTGACTCAGCCATTTGCGGACGATTCCCTGCAACTGCATCTGGGTGAATGGTTTACTCAGATAATCGTCCATGCCGGCTGTAAGGCAGTGTTCACGGTCCCCCTGCATGGCATGCGCCGTCAAGGCTATGATGGGGAGCCGACGCCGACCGGAGGCTGTTTCGCGACGGCGAATTTCTCCGGTGGCCGTGAGCCCGTCCATTTCAGGCATCTGACAGTCCATCAGCACGATGTCGAAATGGTCGCGTTCGGCGGCCGCGAGTGCCTGCCGGCCGTTTTCCGCCACCTCGACTTCATAGCCCAGTTGCTCCAACATGCCGACGGCCACTTCACGATTGACCGGACTGTCTTCGGCCAACAGAATTCGCCCGCTCTGTTTGGGACTCGGCGCTGCTGCTCCCGCTTCAGTTACCTGGGGGGAAGGGGTGTCGCTTGCCCGTCCGGGCGAGACGAGGGGATCTGCCCATTGCGTATACGGCGCGAGCTTCGTTGAGAGTCCAGATCCCAAGGGTTGCAGATCGAACCGGGTGGTAAACGCGAAGGTCGAGCCGCTTCCCGGTGTGCTTTCCACGGTGATGGTCCCACCCATGAGGCCGACCAGTTGCTTGGCAATGGAGAGGCCCAGACCGGTGCCGCCGTATCGTCTGGTGGTCGAACCGTCCGCCTGAGAGAATGCGTCGAAGATGCGTGACTTGGCCGCCGGCGGGATGCCGATGCCGGTGTCGGTCACCGCGAAGCGCAGCAGGGCCTGGGTGGTGGTTCCCTCCACATACTCGGCGCTCAATGAGACACCCCCAGTTTCGGTGAATTTCATCGCGTTGCTCAGCAGATTCATGAGGATCTGGCGGAATCGGACCGGGTCGCCCTTGAGGTAGCGCGGGACCGCGTCGGCGATGTGTTGAGAAAGACGAAGCTGTTTCCTACGGGCCGCTTCGCCGAACAGTTCGAGCGATTCCTCGAGCACCGGGAGCAGGTCGAAGTCGACGCATTCCAAATCGAGCTTCCCGGCTTCGATTTTGGAGAAGTCCAGAATGTCGTTGATGATGGCCAGCAGCGTTCTTCCGGAACGATGCACGGTCGATGCAAGATGTCGTTGTTTGTCCGTCAGCGCACTATTGAGCAGCAGTTCGGTTGTGCCCAATACTCCGTTCATGGGCGTGCGGATTTCGTGACTCATATTGGCCAGAAACTCGCTCTTCGCTTTGCTGGCGGCCTCTGCGGCTTCCTTGGCCGAACGGAGTTCCTCTTCGGTGCGTTTTCGGTCGGTCGTATCGATGTGGATGCCGACCATGCGCGCGGTCACGCCATACAGGTCTCGAATCAAGCTGCCGCGGGACAGGATCCAGCGATAGGAGCCGTCTCGGTGTCGAAGGCGATGTTCAAGTTCGAACTGGGATCGTTGGCCATCCAGGCAGGCTTGGATGGTCTCCTGCACGAACGGTTGGTCGTCAGGATGGATCCGCGTTCGCCATTCGTCGAAGCTATTGGGAAGCGTGGTGTCGTCGTAGCCGAGCTGGTTCTTCCAGTGCGATGAGAAATAGATTGCGCCGGTGGTGAGATTCCAATCCCAGATCCCGATATGCGAGCCCTGCACGGTCATTGTCAATCGTGCTTCGCTCGTGCGCAAGGCTTCTTCCGCCTCTTTTCGTTCCGAAATATCCACCACGAAGGCGGTGAAGGTATAGGCGTTCTCGATACGGAGGGGGGTAATGGCCAGCTCGACCGGGAACTCTGTGCCGTCGCGTCGCAGCGCCGTGACCTCGATCCGTTTGTTCAAGATCGGGCCGTCCCCCGTCTTGAGGAACCGCTCAAGCCCGCGTTGGTGGGTCTCGCGGTGCGCATGCGGAATGATGGTGTCTGTCATCGCACGGCCGAGGGCCTCCTGGCGGGTCCAGCCAAAGATCTGCTCGGCCTGTGTATTCCAGCCGATGATAAGGCCTCGCTCGTCCATCCCAATCACCGCGCTCAGTGCAGTGTCGATGATCAGTCTGGTCCGGCCCTCGCTCTTGCGCAACGCTCCTTCCGCGTGAAGCCGTTCGACGGCTTCGAGAGCCAGAGAGACCAAAGAGGCGATCGCATGACCGAACTGCTGTTCCTCCAGCATCCAGGGGCGAGGCGGGCCGATATGCTCATTGCAGAGCACCCCGACGAGTTTTCCTTTGAAGCGGATCGGAATATCCAGCATGGCGCCGATCCCGAGGGGCTCGAGATAGCTGGCGGTGAACTCACGGGTGCGAGGGTCGCTTTTGGCATCTGCGGCATCGATCACACGCTCGGAAAGAAGTTCACGGAAGTATTCGGGAAAGTAGGCCGATTGGAGATCAATTCCCGAGGAGTGGCTGTGCTTCGACGATTCATAGAGATCTTTGCATCGGATTGAGTCGTGGTCTTCACTCAACAGCCAGATGCTGGTCCGGCTCACTCCGAGGGTTATCGCCGTCGCGCGGGTAATTTCCTGCAACGCCGGTTCCAGGACACCGCTCTGAATGATGCTGTTGCGCGTCAGCTCAAGGAGGGTAGTCTGTTGCCGCCGCAGCAAACTCTCTGTGTGACGACGGATGTCCTCGCTCTGTTTGCGTTCCATAATGTCGCGAAACACGAGCACGGCCCCGGCCGAGCGGTTCTCCTGAACGATCGGTGCCAGGACGCACGACACCGGAAACGAACGCCCGGTGATCGAGGTCAGCAACCCGTCATCGGTCCGGAAGGAGCCTCCCTGCGCCGTATCGTCCAGCAGAATCTGGGTGAAGATCGGTTCCGTAAGCTTCGTGCCGTAGGACAAGGAAATCATGTCGTGCAGCCGGCGACCGACGACCTCTTTTTCGGTCAGACCCCACAGCCGTTCGCCTTCGGGATTCAACAGCACGATGTTCCAGTGCCCATCGACCACGCAGAGGCCGTCACCGATGGAGCGGAGGACTGTCTGCAATTTGTCCCGTTCCCCGGCGAGCTGGCTTTCTGACGTACGACGGAGTTGCTCGTTCAGCTCCTGCATTTCCTGCGACGACAGCGCGATGGAACGTTCCAGGAGTTCGTGCCCTTGGTCGGACTCCAGATAGCTCTGGCTCACTCGTTCGAGGAGCTGTTGCCAGCTGTCGAGCGAGGGGGGCACGGTGTCCGCCTCCAGCCCGATGCGCTTCAGTTGTCGTTTAAGCAGCGGATGCATGGAGATTAGTGTTCGGCAATGGTCGTGAGCGTCATGGTTTGGTTATGCAGATCGCAGGCGCCGCTCTTGTAGGGCGAGATTTCGCCATAGGAGTAGAAGCCGATTTGCCGACTGCCTTTCGGCAGGATCTCCAGTGTGGCTTCGATTTCCTCTTCCGTCCGTTCACCAAGCACTAGGCGTCGGCCGACACAGCTGATCGCGATGGAGAGCGTCGGCGAATCGGAGTACGAACCGTTATGGTGATCGAACGTGAGCGTGGCGGCTTCAGAGGCGCCCTGAATCAGCCGATCGAAATTCGCGCGCATCAGCTGCGCAAAGACCCCTTCGGGAATGTCTCCGGCAAATGTCATGGATTGGGTGGCTTCGTCCACGGCCAGAATGGTGCGGACCAGGACTTTCCCCTCTGCCTGCGAAGTTCTGATTGCAAGAGGGAACAGGAGCCCGGTGGCGGGTAGTCCGGAGGCGCGATCCCCCAGATATTCTTTGTAGAGCCCCAGTGCGGGGCGGCCGTCCAGTTCATAGAGTACATTGCCGATCGATTTGGTGACCTGACGTTCCGGGCCGAATTTATCCCAGCCCCCCTTCGAGCCATGTCCAAGCCGGATGTGGTCGCCATAGAATCCGACGGCGGTCACGTAGCCGCTTTGAGGCGTGCGATCTTTCAATACCCAGGTGCGTTTGAAGTGGGTCCCATCGCCCGCCAGCCCGCCGGTGACGACAACGGCCTCTCCCAGCGTGTCATTGAGTCCTTTGACGAGTTCGCTGCCGTTAACATTCAGGCCGTCGGAGAGGACCAGGACACCTCGTAGCGAAGGTTGGGCGAGCTGTGTGGCGATCGCGCGTCCGGCGGCGTAGGAATCGTGTGGGGAGTGCACTGCCGCTTGTGCGGTGCGGATGGGGGTGTTGTCGAAGCGCAGGGTGGCAACGGCCATGCTGTCATCGGAAATTTCGCATCCGTGAATTTCACCCGCCGTCGAACAGCCCATCACGTGACTCCGGGGACAGGCGTCGACGACCGCCCGGATTCGATGCGGCGCATCGATCAAGTCCGGGGCTCCGAAGATCAGGACGAGGGTTTCCTCCGAATCCAGTGTGGAGAGCGACGCAGGGGAGAAGGAACCGCCGGTTTTGATAGAGCAAGTCTCGACATGCATGTGAGGGATCTCCTTCTAGATGTCTGGTTGCTGTCGTGTCGCCATTGTGAGGGGTGTCTCATCGGACCTGTGCGGCTGCGACTCCGTTTCTGGTGAGGCGCTCCTGTCTACGGCGATCGTGAACCAGAAGGTCGTGCCTTGTCCGGGTGTGCTGGTGAGGCCGAGTTGTCCACCCATCATGCCGACCAGTTGCTTCACAATGGCGAGTCCAAGTCCGGTGCCGCCGTATTTTCTCGTCATCGATCCGTCCGCCTGCGAGAAGGAGTCGAAAATCTTTTCCTGAGCCTGCAGCGGGATGCCGATGCCCGTATCGGTTACCTCAATGCGGACCCGTCCCGGACGACCTTCGTCCGGTCTCACGAAGACCGCCACAGTTCCCGTCTCGGTGAATTTGAGGGCATTGCCGACCAGGTTGGTCAGAATCTGGCGGAGCCGGTGCGGATCGCCGTGGACCATGTCGGGGATGTCCGGCGTCATGGTCACGCTCAGTGCCAGTCCCTTTTTTCGAGCCTGCTCGTGATAGAGCCCGATGGTTTCGGTGAGTAGCTGGCGGAGACCGAAGGGGATGTATTCCAAAACCAGACGGCCGGCTTCGATCTTGGAGAAATCCAGAATGTCATTGATGATGTGCAACAGATTGGTTCCCGAGTTGTGCACGGTGTCGGCGTATCGGCGTTGTGTGTCGTTCAGCGGTGTCGTCAGGAGGAGTTCGGTCATCCCGAGGACGCCGTTCATGGGGGTTCGAATTTCATGACTCATGTTGGCCAGGAATTGGGATTTGGCCAGGCTGGCAGCCTCGGCGGCCTCCTTCGCGCGGCAGAGGCGCTCTTCCTGCTGCTTTCGCTCGGAAATGTCCTGCACGAAGATGGTGCACTGTTGCGTCCCGCCGACGGCCAGACAGCTCATGGCGATTTCCACGGGAAAACTTGTTCCCTGGTAGGTATGGCCCAGCATTTCGCTACGCCGGTTGAGAATGGCTCCCGGGACTAACCCCGCGTACGGTGTAATGGGGGTGGATCCGCTTGCGGGGCCTGCGGCGGATACGTAGGTGGTCAGGGGCTTTCCGATCGCCTCGGTTCGCGGGACGTCAAACATCAACTCAGCCTGGGTGTTCCATCCGTTGATGGTCCCCGTGGCATCCGTCGTGATGACGGCGTCGAGGGCGGTTTCGATGATCATGCGGGTTCTGGCCTCGCTTTCCCGGACTTCGTCTTGTGCGAGCTCATTGACCCGCCAGAAATAGAGCAGAGCCGCACATTGGGCTAGGATGAAACCGCCATGGATCAAGGCCCAGGTCCAGGGGTGTGTTTGTCCGTCCGTATGCCTGTACACCATGTCAAGCATGAGCGTGCCCACCACTCCGTGATCGAGGATGATAAATTGGAGCCCGACGAGAAACGGCAGCCAATCCTGGTACAGCACAATCACAGACATCATCACGAAGAAATGAAAGTGCAGTTCCGTCTGGCCTCCGGCGAGGTGGACGAGGAGGGCCGAGGCGGTCATCAGTCCGCAGGTGGCGATGGCAGATTGGAGACGGCGGCGGACAATGGAAAGCCGTGCGGCGACGGCGATGAAGGCCGGTAGCCCGCCTCCCGCGAGATAGAGGGTGGGACTTGCCCCCATGTAGGTACCGAACATCGGCACTCCCGGCACGTGGAGCCAGAGGATCGAAAGAATGCCCCGGTGACGGGCGTTCCAGGCCGGTTCGGCCAGTGCCTCTCCTTTTGGCAGGCCTGCCAGAAGATCCATAACCAAAGAGCCCATGAGTTTCAGTCAGTTGTGGCGATTCGCCTGGCCGCGCTCCTTTGCGCAGTCGTAGGTCTTGGCACGCCTGTATCGGAAGAAATCAACCGAAACTAAAGAGAAAATAGGTGCAGGGAAGGCGCAGGAATCAACAGGAGCGGCCGGTTACGGGCATGTCGGGGCAGTGACGGATGCAAGGCTGATGAGACGAGGGGTTAGTGATGGTGATGACGGCATTCCGGACTATGAACATGGGCCGGCTCCTGGGGGGGCGGGGTCAGTTGGCCCGGGAGCACGATTCGGCCGGCTTCGTGCTGTTTGGTCAGATGCTCTGCAATCTCGGGGTGGAAGGTTTTGACGTAGCCGATCATGCCGTTCAGGAAGCGGCGTGATTGAAAGTCCTGGCCGGAAAACTCTGTCAGAATCGCGACCGCGCGATCGAGAATTTCCGGAGCTGACCCGGCATCGCTGACCTGCTGGGGTTGTTGCTTGACGAAGGTGTCGTATTCCTTCTTGAGTCGTTCCGCAAACACCGGCATCGGGGCCGACGGCACATGGAGGGGACTCAAGGTCCGGCGAAGAGCTTGGATGGCGGCGAAGACTTCGGCATCCTGGCCGTCGCGCCGGTCGTGGAAGTAGCCGAAGGTGACGACCTCGATGAGGTTGAACAGCGCGGCCGCCTTTTCGCCTCCCGCCACACTCAGTTGCCGGTAGAGCTCCCGCCGGACCGGGGCGAACTGCTCGCCCAGCCGCTTTTGCTGATAGTCGCTTCCAGTGTCGAGATAGTCGCAATCAGGAGGACAAGAAATTCTCGTCAGTCGATGTTCCCCGCAGCATTGGCTGCAGATCAACCCGGTGAGGGCCGGACAGGAACGTTTGCCCTTGCGTTGTTTGCAGTAGACACATCGGCTCATTTGCGAGGGGATCCTTCCTTGTCGGATTTCTTGGGTTCGACGAATCCGTAGTCCGCGAGTGTGCGTTTGGCCCGATCACCCGCTGCAGCCGTCGGCGATTCGAGGCCGTTGACCTCGGCGGCATTGGAGTCCTGGTAGGGGACCAGAATCAGGTGGTTGACGCGATCGATTCCCACATCGGATGGACCCGGCAGGTATTCTGCGATCACTTGAAACTTTCCATTCGGGAGCATGCGCCAGATCTTGCCTTTCGTCCCATCCGAGACATACATGCTGCCCCACCGGTCGAAATCCACGCCGCTGAGATTCTGGAACCGGGCGGTGAAAAATCCGTTCGACGCCAGTTCTGTGAGCGTCCCTTCCGGGGTGATGTCGAAAATCTTTCCGGAATCATAACTGACCACGACCACATGTCCGGTCTTGGGATGCACGGCGACTCCGGAGGGGCCGGCCAAGTGCGCACCGGAGACATACAACGACAACGTCAATGTAGGCGCGAGATCCACGCGGTAGATCGCGTTGCCGCCCTGGTCGGCCAGGTAGAGGTGGCCTTGGCCATCGGAGGCCACATCGGTGAGGGACTGGGCGGCGCCGCCGGCTGCGGGGCGTGGGAGCGTCAGAGTAGCGAGAGGTTTACCCGTCGTCTTGTCGAAGGCGCGCAGGATATCCAGGTCGGTGACGTAGAGGACGTCATCGACGACCACCATGCCCTTGGGGGCATGGAGCGTGACGTCTCCGCGGCCGCCCTCAATGAACTTGAAGGCGGTGATCAGGCCGTCGTCGCTCAGCTTGGTTATGAATCCATTGTTATCCCGGGCATCGGCTTCCCCGTTGATGTTGGAAATGTAATAGGACCTTGTCGCCGGGTCGGCCAGGAAACTATGCGGAGACTCCAGTCCGCTCACTTGAAGAGCCCAGGCCCAGGGTTGATGGAGGAGGACTCCAATGGCCAGAGCGAGTGCCAGGCCGAGGCCCCGGCGGCGCAGTGGCCGTGTGAATCTGTTGTGGCGGATGGCCGTGGAAATCATGAACGAAGGTGTCGCACCGAGGATAGTGTGCCTGCATCGTAGCCAAGGGCCTCGGAGACTGTCAAGGAAGCCGTAGGTCGGTGCATGGAGGAGCGACTGATCGCGGAGTGGCTCCGACAGGAGCGGAGCGGTGGAATATCGCTTCCTAACGGGGTGTTATCAGTGGTCTACGCGGAGCCGCCAGCGTTGACTTGTTGAAAAATTGCCTGCTATGGTGCCGACACTTTTTGATTCTATTCAGGCCAGGGAGGATATCGTGGCAGCTCGAATTATCGATGGGAAGGCGTTGGCGCAACAGGTTCGTGAAGGACTCGCGAAAGAATCCGCGGCGGTATTGGCCAAAACAGGGATGAAACCGGGGTTGGCCACGATCTTGGTGGGGGACGATCCCGCCTCGCATCTCTATGTCAAAAGTAAACAGAAGGCCTGCGATGCAGCGGGGATCTATATCGACGATTCGAAGTTGCCTGCCAGCACGACTCAGGCCGATCTGTTGTCCCTGATCGCCCAGAAGAATGCCGATCCGAAGATCCACGGCATTTTGGTGCAGTTGCCGCTGCCCAAACATATCGACAGCAAGGTTGTCCTGGACGCGGTGTCCGCTCAAAAGGATGCCGATGGCTTTCACCCGTACAACTTCGGTCGGCTCGTCGAGGGAAGCCCCATTTTTGAGGCCTGCACGCCGAAGGGGGTGATTAAGATGATCGAATCGACCGGCGTGTCGATCGAGGGCAAGCGTGCGGTGGTGCTTGGCCGCAGCAACATCGTCGGCAAACCCCTCGCGCTCATGCTGCTCCACCGCAACGCGACCGTCACGATTTGTCATTCCAAAACAAAAGACCTGCCGGCTGTCTGCCGGGAGGCGGAATTGCTGCTGGTGGCGATCGGAAAAGCCAAATTCGTAACGGCCGATATGGTGCGCGAAGGCGCGGTGGTGATCGATGTGGGTACCAACCGCCTGCCGGACGGCAAGGTGGTGGGAGATGTCGATTTCGACTCGGTCAGCCAGAAGGCCGGGTGGATCAGTCCGGTTCCCGGCGGAGTCGGGCCGATGACGATTGCGATGTTGCTCGACAATACGGTTGAATCTGCTAAGAGAATGGCAGGGATGAAGTAGGGTTGGTTGACGACAAGGCTCGTCTCATTGACGAGCCGGCGTGCGCACAGATGCGGGGGAGAACGAGATGATCCGAGAGCCGCGGCGACTCAAAGACGTATTGGCCCAGGGACAATTTGCCGTAACGGTGGAATATAACCCGCCGAAGGGCACGAACCTGACCCATGTGGTCGAGAGTGCCAAGGCACTCGTCGGACGTGTGCATGGGGTGAACGTCACCGACAACACGGCGGCAATCGTACGCGCCGGGTCCTTGCCGGTCTGCCGCGTGTTGTATGAGTTGGGGCATGACCCGGTGATGCAGCTGACCTGTCGTGATCGCAATCGAATCGCGATGCAATCGGATCTCATGGGGGCACACATCCTGGGCATCCGGAATATCCTCTGTCTCACCGGAGACTATCCCACCGTAGGCGACCATAAAGAAGCCAAGCCGGTGTACGATCTGGATTCTGTTCAGGTCATGCAGCTGGTGACGGGATTGAATAACGGGAAGGACTATGCGGGCAACAAGCTCGACGGATCCACCGCTTTTACGATCGGCGGGGCCGTGACTCCCGAGGCCGACCCGCTCGGCCCGATGCTGGTGAAGTTCGAGGTCAAGGTGCGGGCCGGCGCGGAGTTCTTTCAAACCCAGGCGATTTATCAGCCCGAGCAGTTCAAGACCTTTATGCAGGCGGTGCGTCCGTTCAACGTGAAGGTGTTGGCCGGCATTCTATTGCTTCGCAACGCCAAGATGGCGGAATTCATGAACGCCAACATTCCAGGCGTCTGTGTGCCGCAGGACATGATCGACGAAATGCGCGCAGCAGGCGACAAGCGCGCGCTCGATGCCGGAGTCGAGATCGCCGTGCGCACCATCAAAGCCGTACGCCCTTACTGCGACGGCGTGCACATCATGGCGATCAAGTCGACGGAACGGCTGCCGGAAATTCTCACGAAAGCAGAGCTGGGGTAATGACCGTCCCCGACTTGCAGAAGTGCAAGCGTGACAGGCGGAAGATCGCGGTCGTCACCGCGTACGACGCGTTGTTTGCGCGCATGGTCGAGCAGGCCGGGATTGACGTGATCCTGGTGGGCGATTCCCTGGGGGTGGTGGTACAGGGCAAGTCGAATACTCTCTCCGTCACGATGGAGGAGATGCTGTACCACACGAAGCTCGTAGCCGGAGCCGCTCAGCGGTCGTTGGTCATCGGCGATATGCCCTTTCTGTCTTACCAGGTCAGCCAGGAGGAGGCGCTTCGAAACGCCGGCCGGTTCATTCAGGCCGGAGCCCATGCCGTGAAGCTTGAAGGGGGAGCTGCGGTCGCGGACCGTGTGTCGGCGATCGTGAAAATTGGTGTCCCGGTGATGGGGCACCTCGGCATGACGCCCCAATCGGTCCATCAGTATGGCGGGTATAAGGTTCAGGGAAAGGGCAAGGATCGGGCGCAGCAACTGCTTGAAGACGCGCAGGCGTTGGAAGCTGCCGGGGCCATGGGGATCGTGCTGGAAGCGATTCCCGCAGGGTTGGCCAAGACCGTGACGGAGGCCCTCACGATTCCGACGATCGGCATCGGGGCCGGTCCGCATTGCGATGGTCAGGTGCTGGTGCTGTACGACCTGCTGGGTCTATTCGATGAGTTTGTGCCGAAGTTCGTCAAACCCTATGCGCATCTCAAGGTCGATGCTCTGCAGGCTCTCCGCCGATACAAGGAGGAGGTTGAGCAGGGGACCTTCCCGTCCGATTCTGAAAGTTATCACTAGCCCGTTGCCGATTCCCCCCAATTCGATCTCGGCCCCAATCAATCCTTACCGTTGCCGTCCGTGAGGGTGCTGCTTACGTCTCTCCGCGGACTTGTCGGCTGACCTGCCTGGATAATCGAAGGTGTTCCTGCCCCTACCGGGAGGGATGAATTGCTCAGGGAGCCTCGTTCACTGATGGCCCGATGCCATAGGGCCTCAATCGAATGCGCACGCCTGGCCGGCTGTTGTCCCCCATCCACACTGTGACGTCATTGGCGAATGTGACGGTATCAAGCCCCATGTAGGATGTGGGACTATTCTGCAGGCGCAGAAGCCCCCTACGGGCCAGGTTGCGGGCGGCGGTCTCATTGCCGAGCGCGCGTTTGAGATGGGCCGCCGCGAATTGAATGAGGGCTTGGAAGTAGTTACCCGCCGTCGTCGTGCGTCCGCACGCGTGCCACAACCCCTCCAACACTTCGTGCGATTCCCACCAGTACCCGAAGTTATAGAGATCGACCGCATACAAATAGTCTGCTGAGTTCGACCATTGGTGCTGTTCAAACGGGCGCGGGCGCGGCTCCGGCTCTGCGAAGGAGTGCCCCAGCGGATCGCGGCGTGGATGCGGGGTCAGGCCAGGGAGGAATCGGTAGGTAGGCAGCGCCCTGCTGCTGTAGCGAGGCCAATCGGCCGTGACCGGCGACTCATTTGCCTGCACGCGTCTCCTCGCAACGCACTTGGAAGACCTTCCGGTCCTCCAGTCGCACGGCGGTGAGCTGCCGCCCATAGACGCAGCCGCTGTCCAATCCAAGGAGGTTCGGAGTGACATGAAGTCCCATCGCCGCCCAATGCCCGAACACAATCGTGGCGGTCGCACTTTGTCGGTTCGGGACATCGAACCAGGGGTGAAATCCCTGGGGTGTGAGTTTCGGTGGGCCGGAGAAGGTTGATTCCATGATCCCGCCGTTCGAGCAGGTTCGTAGCCGGGTCAACACCTTGATGATGGTGGCAAGGCGCACCGGGCCTTTCAGATCGGGGGCCCATTGCAGAGGGCCGTTGGGGTGGAGTGCGCGGAGCGTTGCGTTGCACTGTTCCCCCCGCAGTGCCGTTTCGGCCTCCATGGCCAATTGCTGGGCCTCCTCAATGGTCCAGGGCGGCAAGAGCCCGGCATGGACCAGCACATAGGAACCCTCCCGATAGAGCAACGGCTGCTGTCTGAGCCAGGTCGTGAGGCCGCCGCAGTCCGGGGCATCGAGGATTTGGGTCAACGTATCGTCGCGCCGAAGGGTTGTCAGGCCGGTCGCAACGGCAAGCAGGAACAGATCGTGATTGCCGAGCACGGTGACCGCGGCTGACCCGAGGTCCCGGATATAGCGAAGGACACCAAGCGAGTCCGGTCCGCGATTGACGAGGTCCCCCACGAACCAGAGCCGGTCCTGTGCCGGATTGAATCCAACCGTCTTGGTGAGCTGCCTGAGCGAGGCAAAGCAGCCTTGTACATCGCCGATTGCATAGGTAGACATGAGTGCGTGCAGACTAGCGCGGGCGACGTCTATTCGCAAGTCGCGAGAGCCGGTCGAGCGGTTGGTTTATCGGGCGGAGCGCTGTTGCAGTTCCGAGGTGATCGCGGCGCAGGCGAACTGATGGGCTTCGATGAGTTGCGACAGAAGGTGCGCAGCTTCGTCGATCCGGGCACGCCGTCCGAGGGCCTCCAATTCTTTGCAGTGGGCGGCGGTGGCCAGGATTCCGAGCTGGGCGCTGCTGGACTTCAAGCGGTGGGCGGCCTGGGAAAGAGCGACGGAATCCTGTGACTGCACGGCGGAGCGAATCTGTTCCACCAGCTGGCGGGAATCATCCAAGTAGGTCGCCAGCACGCGGGCTAAGATGTCGGGCCGTCCCGGGCGTTGGAGCGATAGAATCGCATCCCAGGCAGCCTTGTCGATGGTTGTCGGAACAGGTGCTTCCTCTGTGGCGGCCGGTTCGTGGGTGTCGGCGGCATGGGTGGAGGGGGCCTGATCGGTCTCGCTCTCCTCGGCTGGTCGTGGCGTCAGCCATTGTGTGAGGAACGCGTATAGCTGCGCGACGGTAAACGGTTTGGTGAGATAGTCGTCCATCCCGGCGGCCAGGCAGCGGGCGCGATCGCCTTCCATGGCATTGGCGGTCAACGCAATGATGGGCACATGGCGGCGGTCGGTCGCGGTGGCTTCTTGCCGGCGAATGGCTGCTGTGGCGGTGAAACCATCCATCTCGGGCATCTGACAATCCATGAGAATGAGGTCGAACCGGCCGGTCGTGGCTGCCTCGACGGCGGCCCGTCCGTTGGGCGCGATCGTGATGCGACATCCCAGCATCTCCAGCATCGAGGACGCCACATCCTGGTTGACGGGGTTGTCCTCGGCTAGAAGGATGTGGGCGTCGACGCGCGGACGCGGAGTCGCCGCGAATTCCGGGCTGAGGGGCACTGGTCCGGCGGACCCTCCGAGCGCTCGCGTCAGGCAGTCTCTGAGCAGTGACTGTCGGACCGGCTTGCGCAGGAAGCTGTGAAAGAGCCGGTGGGTCACGTCGCTTTCGTCCGAGAGACGCTCCACTGAACTGAGTGCAATCAGGGGGAGGTTCTGATAAGCCGCCTGCTGTTTGATGGAACGCGCGAGATCGACGCCGTCCCGCCCCGGCATTCGAAGGTCGAGGATGGCCATGTCGATTTGTTGCTGCTTGTGCCGGAGGTGCTTCAATTGGAGGAGCGCGTCGTCGGCAGACTCCGCGGTGAAGACCGTGGCTCCCCAACTCTGCAGGTGGGTGGCCAGAATCTCCAGATTTGTGCGTATGTCATCGACGATCAGGATCTGCCGTCCGGCGAGATGGCGTTCGGCAAGCGGAGGGTATGCGGCGTGAGCACTTCCACGTGTGACGGTGAATGTGAACGAGAACGTCGTGCCCTGGCCGGGCGCACTCACCAGACCGACTTCGCCACCCATCAGCTGTACCAGTTGTTTGACGATCGCCAGGCCGAGCCCAGTGCCGCCGAATCGCCGGGTGGTGGAGCCGTCGGCCTGGGTGAATGCCGTGAACAGTTGGGCCTGAGCGGCGTCAGGTATGCCGATGCCGGTATCGCGCACCCGGCAAGCGAGTGTGAGGGTGTCCGCATGTTGTTCTGCCAGCGCGAACGCGACCGTCACCTCCCCCTGTGTCGTGAACTTGATGGCGTTGCCGATCAGGTTGAGCAGAATTTGGCGCAGACGTACAGCGTCTCCTACGAGACTATCCGGCACGTCGGCGGGGATGAAGTAGGTCAACTCCAGTTTCTTGTTGCCGGCGGACCCGGCAAAGAGCTCGACTGCTTCCTCGACGACCTGTCTCAGGCCGAACTCCACCTGTTCGAGTTCAAGCTTTCCCGCTTCGATCTTGGAGAAATCCAAAATGTCATTGATGACTTCGAGGAGGGCCACGCCTGAGCGGCGGACGGTTTCCAGCAGCGACTGTTGTTTGGCCGACAGGCTGGTGCTCAGCAGCAGTTCGGTCATTCCGAGGACGCCGTTCAGCGGCGTGCGGATTTCATGGCTCATGTTGGCCAGGAATCGGGACTTTGCCACATTGGCTGCCTCGGCCGCTTCCTTGGCCGAAACCAACTCCTGTGCCGTCAGCTTCAGCGGCGTGATATCGGTGGCGATGCCGAGGTAGCCGGTGATCCGGCCATCCGCCTCCCGCAGTGCCGTGACATTCAACAGTACTGTCTTCCTGGTGCCATCTTTACAGACGTACGCCCACTCATGCTCGTTGGGGAGATTCCGCCGGCATTTTTCGACGAACACGTCGAAGCCGGGTTCGATCGTGGTCCCCAATTCCGCGGAAAACTGACGCGCTCGCGCGACCACTTCGTCCAAGTCGTGGAAGATGCCCGGCGTCTGTTTGCCGACCAATTCGTCGGCGCTGTATCCCAGCAGGGCTTCCGCCGCCGGATTGAAGACTTGGATCATGCCGTCGGGTTTGCACGAGATGATCGCATGACCGGCGTTGTCCAGCATGGCCTTCTGGAAGGTCGAATAGGCCTGCAGTGCGGCTTCGCTGCGGCGTTGTTCGGTAATGTCGCGGACGGTCGCCTGCAGTCCGGTGGTCCCCTTCAATGTGATGCGGGTCAACTGTACGCTCGCCAGGAAGGCGGGGCCGCCGACTCGTTTGTGCAACCACTCGAAGCTGTGAGAGCCTTCCTGAAGGGCCATCCCAATCATCTTCGGCGCCTTGACCATCGATTCTTCGCCGTCAGGCTGATGTTCGGGGGAGACGTCCCAGGGTCCGAGTGATGTGAAATGCTCGGCGTTCCGTGCCCCGAAGAGCTGGACGGTCGCCGGGTTGCAGGCCGTGAAATTCCAATTCGGGGAAGCCAAAATCATGATGGCATCGCGCGAGGACTCGAACAGCTCGCGATACTTCTCTTCGCTCTCGTGCAGAATCGATTCGTGGGCGCTCCGGTCGGTGATATCTTCGGCGATGCCGAGCAGGAAGCGGGGACGTCCCTGCTCATCCATGACAGGCAGTTTCTTGGTGCGCAGCAGTCGCACGCCCCGGTGCTGTGTGTGAATTTCTTCTGAGTCGACCTCGATGAGGCGGCCGCTCCGGAGCGCCTCGCGATCATGGCGTGTGAAGCGGTCGGCCTCCTCCTTGCGGAAAAAATCATGGCCGGTCCGGCCAAGGATGAGGTCGCGACTGAATCCTGTGAGCTCCTCCGCCGCCCGATTCCAGCGTGTGAACCGGAGCTGTTCGGCTTCTTTCACGTAGACCATGATGGGTAGGTTTTCGATCACCGAGTCGAGAAATTGTTCGGC